>OHAN01000002.1_pt1 | contig 267686 bp, 246 predicted proteins | sample 1577121 | NCBI WGS metagenome assembly OHAN01 (sample SAMEA3541554, study PRJEB24748) | human gut metagenome | biome: human gut; feature: human-associated habitat; material: faeces | place: China | collected 2012 | reverse complement strand
CGTGAGCAGGTTGCTCAGCCTACAGAAACTTCTGCAGACGGTACGGATTCCGTCAACAAGACTATCCGTAAGGGCAAGAAAATCGGCAGAAACGATCCCTGTCCGTGCGGCAGCGGTAAAAAGTACAAGAAGTGCTGTGGCAGAGATCTTTAATATGTCTGCATAAAGCGGTTTGTATAATTGCAGTTTAAGTGAATTACATTTTAAGGGGCAGAGAGCAATACTCTGCCCCTTTATTTTGCCGAATTTTTAAGGCGTTCGGTGATTAATTTTATCGGATATAGAAATTGATTATAAAAATATATTTGAAAATTTCTGCAAAATGCTGGTTTTGGGGCATTTTAAAAGCAGCAATCGCAAAATAATACATATTTCCGCACGCACAGCTTGGAGTAAACCTGCATAAAATTTTTGATATTTTTGAAAAAAGAATTAAAAATCAACAAATTTAGTGCCGAAATTGACTTTTTAACTGCCTGTTAAGGTTGTGTAATGGGTATAATTTATCTTAAACACAAAAAATGGCGATAAATAAGTAATAAAATCACATTATGGTCAAAAATATTAAATCGTGCTTGCAGATATGCAAAATAACCAAAAATATTACCCAAAGCTTGGCTGTATTGCCTCTACAAATATGCAATAAAATATTATATAATTGTATACAAGTAAAAAAGAAGAACAAATTCAAAAAATTGCGTTTCATAATTAGTTGGCAGATATATTGGACTGTCCTATGCAGTTCTGTTTAATTGTACTTTGACTGCCAAAACAAAGTAATCGGCAATGAAGGAGAAGAAAAAATTATGAAATTAGGTAAAAAGCTTTGCATAACCGCAAAGAAAAGCTTTTCTCTTGTGCTTGCACTTACCCTCATGCTTTCGATATGTGCCGTGTCGGGTATGTCGCTTAATGTGTTTGCGGCAACATCTTTGGATCAGAAGATTTACATTAACCTGAACAAGAATAAGGAATGGAAGGGTTTTTCTTCTGTTACATGTCGTTTTGCTCAGGATGACGGCATGGTTCTTAAAACAGAAGAGGTAAGCAAAGATCCTTCGTCGGGAGTTTTTGAAGCCACTGCACCATCCGGTGCAACAAGAATTGAGCTTTCTTCCGGGGTTAAATTTACTCTTCCCGATAAGACTGTTGCAAAAGATTTTCGCCGTATCTATCTTTATAACAGCAATAATACCTATAATGAAGCTTATGCATATTCTTGGGTAAACGATACTGACTCCAACGCAGAGTGGCCGGGTGTTGCAATGACTAAGACATCTTCAGACAGCGCTTACTACTATGTAGATGTTAAGTCATCCTATAAAAATGTAATCTTCAGCAACAAGGGCGAAACACAAACAAGCGACCTCGGTATTAACGACTCATACAGTGCCGATAATGCTCTTTATGATGCTTCAAAAAGTCAGTGGACTAACCCGTTCATCAAGACCATCGACATTTCTGGTGCTACGGGCGACACAGAATTTTATCTTTCTACCGACGGCTCGTTCAAAGAAAGTAAATACCTTTCTGTTGAAGCTCCCGACAAACAGTCGAAAGCAGAATATAAAACAGTTTATGTTTCAAACGATGACTGGAAGTCGCTTACAAAGGTTTATGCAACTTTTGACTACAACGATGCCTATGAAGGAACAGTTGAGCTTACAAAAGACACCAAAGACACCAAGGTAAGCGGTTCTGTGGTGTTCAAAGGTAAAATTCCGGCGGGTGCGCTTTTAAGATTCCATCCGAACGAACATAACCTCAACGGTGCATCTTCTGCAACATCATATCCGACAGATTCGGGATATGATGGTTCGGACTACAGCGATAACACGGCTACATATGTTAAGACAGCCAGAGGCGAAGGCTGGACAAAATTCTCGGAAATAGACAATGTAAACTATGGTGCTGTCGTTGAAAATTCATTCTCAGATAATCCTGACATCGTAGGCGTTGACGCAACATACTTTGACTACTGGTCGGATATGGAGCAGGAGAAAGGGTATCTTCAGTGTCAGGGTAATGACAAAATGCATGACTATTGGTATCAGTTTGATAACTTCAACAGCTACATAAGCAACATTGCTTCAAACTGTAAGTCGGACTGGAAGTATCCTCTCTACTTCGGTAATATGTATAGGGGTGGAGAACACTACGAAACATTTAAGACCCACGCAGGAGGACTTACAAACATCAACGATTATAATGATAACTATTACTATGCAGTAAACAACTCCAACGGTATGGCATGGGGCAACGGTAATTATAACCAGTCCTTACAGGGTCTTATGTACAACAGGCTTGACAGCAAGGGCAATCTTCAGGTTGCAAATGGTGTCAAGGCTCCTTACTTTGATGCTGAGGCACTTTCAACCGCTACATATAATGATAAAAGAGTTGCCAATGTTTATAAGTCATCTTTCCCGTTCCGTACAACTACTGCCCCTGATGGTGTTACTACTTATGAATTCACTTCAAAAGATGCAACCGATAACATCTACTTCACATGGGACGGCCTTACACCTACAAAAATTAACTACGGTGCGGGCGAACAATTTGGTGTACATGATGATTTGGGAAAATTCGGCGGTACAGAAAACGGTTATGGTGTTTTCCCATTCAACAATACTCAGAATACATCAACGGGCAAGGGTACTAACGATAACCTTGACTATGGTTTCGGTATCAGACTTGATATAGACTTCAGAGTTCCGAAAGATGGTATGCTTGCAGACAACAAACCTGCAACCTTTAACTTCAGCGGTGACGATGACCTTTGGGTTTATATCGGTGAAGATTCAACAGGTGCTAACGCAGAACTTGCTCTCGACCTCGGCGGTGACCATAAAGAGGCAAAAGGTTCAATTGACTTTAGTACAATGCAAGCAACAGCTAACGATGTATTTGCCGACTACTCACCTTCATCATCGTCGACAAAACTTACAGTTCCGAGTGGTGAGTTTTGGGTTAAGACAGGTGATTATGATAACTTCTGTTTGAATGTTTGGCAGGATACAAAGGTTGGTGTATATAATGCAGATGGATATTATGTAGATCCTTATGAAATATCAGACGGTTTTTACAAATTCAAAAAGGATCTACTTGGCAGCAATACAGAAGTTAACTTCTGTAAGTGGAAGAATATGGGTACCGGCGGCACGCTTAAAGCAAACCTTAAGCTTTCAGATCTTTACGGTAAAATGTGGAACGGTGACGGCACTCCGTATACCGGAGACGCTGTGTTACATCATACAAACCTTGGCGAAGTTTCAAAGAAAATCAACGGTGGTAATAAGCTTGATCCTAACAAGACATACCATATGGTAGTATTCTATATGGAGCGTGGTGAGGCTGAGTCTAACTTCTCAGTAAACTTTACAATGACACCTGCCAACAATGACCTCAAGGTTACAAAGGCACTTGATACAGGCGATGTTGTTTCTGAAATTTCAGATGACCTCAAAGCTAATGAAACTTTTGATTATACAATCAAAGAGAACGGCAACGATACCTCCGGTAAAGGCTACAAGCTTACAAAATCAGACGAAAGCGAAAGCATAAGCAGTGAAACTCTTTCAAACAGCGGTTTCACACTTAAAGATAATTATATAGCTGACTTTGACAACTCATTCAAGACCGGCAACGATATGAAGGTTAACGAGTCAACAAACAGCAGTAAGCTTAAATACACAACGAACTGGGAGCTTGTTAACAACAGAGTCGGTTCAACAATCAAAAGCGGTTCAACTACGAACTCGGAATTCAAGCTTGTAGATGACAAGGATGACAGTGCTTATGCACAGCTCCAGCTCAACTATACCAACAAGATAGTGACAGCACCTCTTGAAATTTCAAAGAATGTTGTTGATGAAGACGGTACAACCGATTACGATACAAATCAGCAGTTTACATTTGCGATTGCTCTCGACTTTGACGGCAAGGGTTCAACCTATGATTACAAGACCTATCCTCTTGAGTATAAGCTCAAAGAAAAGGGCGCAAGAGATTATTCAAGCACAGCTTACCGTACACCCTTGGACGGTTCGTTTACAATCAAAAAGGGCGAAAGCATTAAGCTTCTCAATATTCCTGTAGGTGCAACCTATAAGATTACAGAGAAAAATGTTATAGGTTATGTTCCCTACAAAGTAGGCGATCAGCCCTTCGACAAGGGTACATTTGTTGATACTCTCGCCGAAGCAGGAAATGCGCTTAAATTTATCAATAAGGTTAATCCTACAAACATTGCCATTTCGGTAAATAAGACTCTTGACGGTCAGGCTTACAGCGGCAGCAAGTTCGTTTATACATTGACAGGTCTTGAATCAATGGATACAGCAAAACAGGATGCCGACGGCAAACCTATCAAGACAAACAGCGCAAAAACAATTTCCACGAATTTGAAAACACCTGACAAAAACGGTAAGGTTGAATTCAAAGACCTCAAATTAGTCACTGCGGGTGTTTACAGATTTAAGATTACCGAGGCTCTTGCCGAGGGTGAAAATGCATCCGATTATAAAATGGATACAAACACCTGGCTTGCCGAGATTGAACTTTCTGAAAACGGTGAAGTAACAGCGCCTAAGTATATTAAGGTTAGTAGCTCAGCTATTAAAGACAAAACCGATGCTGAGCTTGCAGGTTACTTCAACGATCCTACTTCTGTTAAAGAAAATGAAGCCGAGTTTAAAAATGAAACCACACACGGAAGTGCAACAGTAAACAAGAAGAATCAGACAGGCGGTAATGTAAGTGATACGGAATTTGCTGTGATGAAGGTATCCGAGGAGGGTATCTTTACTGCAGATGATATCAATACAATCATTAAAGATGCCTCAATGAAAACTCATATGACTTCTAAAAAGACAGACAGCAACGGTCAGGCTGTGTTTGACAATCTGACAATCTTCAAGGACGGTCAGGGTGAGTTCACAAAAACAAACGGTAATGTTGTATGGAGCGACAGTTCCGACAATTATATATCAGGTACTTCAACATATCAGACATACTGTCTGTTTGAGTACAAACCGTCAGATGGTTACACCCCGAACTACACACTTTCCTACTTCACACTCCCTGTTAAGGGTGAGTACAATGTTACATATAATTATGTTGACGGTGCAATCACAATGCCACAGGCAAGCGGTGACGGTATGAACGGCTATGTTGTTCTCGGTTTGTCGGTTGCAGGTCTTGCGGTGACAATGTTCACGGGCTACGCAATCTATTACGGAAAAGTTCGTAAAAAACGCAGAGCAAGACGCAGAAAGTAACCCAATATGATTTAACTTGTTAGAACAGGTGATTTTTTAATCATATGTTTCTTTCATAGAAAACCTCTTTGACTGCTACGGACACCGTTGTTAGCCGGTGTCTGCCATGCAGCCACCCAAATTCAGTTTAACCATTCGGTTAGAATATAATTACATATATTAAATCAAACACAAAGGAGAAAGTAAAAATGAAAACTACAAAGAAAATCTTTGCAGCTGTTCTTGCAGTAATGATGATCGCTCTCATGATCCCATTCTCAGCAAGCGCAGCAGAGAGCTATTCAGCTACGTACAAACTTGCAGTTGATGCAAATGACACTGACAAAGTCGGTAATTACACATTCAGCTTCTTCAAGATTGCAGACCTCAACCTTACAACAGGTGAGTACTCATGTACTATCACCGACAAAGCACTTGAGGATGCTGTAAAGGGCACATACTCAGATGCAAAGTCACAGCAAATCATCACGGCTTGTGATAACCTCTACAAGACAGACAAAGCTGCATTCGGTACAGCTGCTACAACAATCAGCTTTTCTTCAACAGTTACAGAGGCTACTGCAACAGTAACAGACCCAGGTCTTTACTATGTATATTGTACTTCTAAGCCCGCTAAGGTAACAGGTGTTCAGAGCTCACTTGCTTCACTTCCTTACTTTGATGGTAAAAATTATGTTTCTGTTGACCAGACAGAGTACAACCTTGCTGAAAAGGTTTCAACAAGCTCAGTATCAGTTGACAAGACAGCTGACAAGACATATGTAGGCGACAACAATAAGACTGTAACCTACACACTTACAGCTTCAACAGCAGGTTCAATCGACAACCAGCTCAAAAAGTATGCAATCGTTGATACAATGGATGAAGGTCTTACATTCAACGAGAATTCAGTTGTAGTTAAGTACGACGGCGCAGTTGATGCTCTTACTTTGGGTACAGATTACTCTATTGAAAAGAACTATACTTACACAGGCAAGAACGGTGAGGCAACTGCTACATTCGCAGTTGTATTCGAATCTGCTACACTTGAATCAGAGGAATTCTATAATGCTAAAACAGTTGTTGTTACATACACAGCTGATTTAAACGAAAAGGCTAAGCTCAAAACAGCTATTCACAACACAGACGGTCTTGTTTACGGCAACGATTCTGATACAAACTTTGAACCCGGTAAAAATTCACCTGATGTATTTACATACGGCATGAAGGTTGTTAAGGTTAACGGCAATGACAAAACTCAGAAGCTTGCTGACGCTGAATTCCAGATATTCACAGACCCAGAAGCTAAAACACCTCTTACAGTTGACGGCAAGAAAGTAGTTGCTAAGACAGACGCTACCGGTGAGGCTACATTTGTTCTCGAAGGCACAACAACAACATTCAAGTTTGATGCTACACAGACATACTATGCAAAAGAGACAGCAGCTCCTACAGGCTACAACCTCAACAGCTCAGTATTTACAGTAAGCATTGACAAGAGCAAGGAGTATACATTTGTAGGTAACATTGCAGACGGTGACAATGTTGCTGTTGCTAACTACCCTGTAACTGTTCCTAAGACAGGTGGTATGGGTACAATGATGTTCTATGTTGGCGGTGCAGCACTTATCGCTTGTGCAGGCGTTCTTCTCTTTGTTCTTAAGAGAAAGAAAGCAGCTAAATAATTAATCGAATATCTTTATCTTAAAATCTGTGATATGATATATGTAATTTTCAGGGGATGCGGCAACGCATCCCCGTTCTATTTACAGAAGAGCTGTAGAGGCGGATATTATCCGCCCGCCAAGTAATGGCAGATAAATTATGATAGATATAGAATTTTATAAATGTTGCAAACCATTGCAATGCTACGCTCGGGCATAAATGTTTTTTGACATTACAAACTATCTACACGAACAGGGAACGGCGGCTCGCCGTGCGGTTGCGATAAATAGTAAAATATAGTATAATAACAATGGAACAAAACACGCAGAAAAGGAAAATTTTATGAAACGAAAGCTGTCAATTTTACTAATAGTTTTAATATTTGTTGCAGGAATCGGCATAATGAGCTATCCGCTTGTCAGCTCCGCAATTAATAACTATGTCAGTCGAAGCATGGTTAAGGAGTACACCAACAGGGTTGCTCAGATGCCGAGTGAGAAAACTCAAAAAATGTTTGAAGAGGCTGCTAAGTACAATAACAGCCTTTCAAATAATATGATAATTACCGACCCGTTCGACGAAAAGGCTTTTCAGAAAATCGGCGCAAATTATGAGAAAACTCTCAATGTTGATAATAACGGTCTTATCGGCTATATTGATGTGCCGAAAATCAATGTTTATCTTCCGATTTATCACGGCACAAGCGAAGAGATTCTTTCCAAAGGTGCAGGGCATCTTCAAAACACTTCCCTGCCTGTCGGCGGTGCAAGCACACATTCCGTAATTTCTGCCCATTCGGGTTATCCGGGCGAAACATTTTTCGATTACCTCACCGATATGAATGTCGGCGATGAATTCTATGTTCATATCCTCGACAGAACACTGAAATATGAGGTTGATCAAATCGAAGTTGTTCTCCCCTCGGAAATCAATTCCTTACGAATTGTTGACGGTGAAGACCTTGTAACGCTTCTTACCTGTACCCCATACGGCATTAATACTCACAGACTTCTCGTGCGTGGCAAGCGTGTCGATTATGACGATACAAAGTATATTGAAACGGGCGAGTCGCTTGCGAAATTTGACAACGATTACATATTTTTCCTCGGTTACAAAATTCCTTATGCAGTCGCAATCGGCATAATTGTCGGCTTTGTTGCTCTTGTTGTGTTTGTGGTTGTATTCCTGCTCAAACGCAAAAAGAAGAAGTCAAACGGTGCAAAACGGCTGAGAGATGACTCGGCTGACGAAAATCAGAATGATTTGGGCGGTGATTCCGATGATTAAAAAAATACTTACGGGTGTGGCAATAGCAATGCTCGTTGTCGGAATAGGTCTTGTCGCATTCCCCCCTATATCAAATTTTATCGGAACACAGATTTCAAACGGTGAGGCTGACGGCTTTGATACCCGTGTTGAAGAAGCTGAGGACGGCTCTTTTGAACAGGCGGTCAAGGACGGCAAGGTTGACGAAGATGGTTACAAAATTGACAGGGAGGGCAAGCGTACTTCCAAACAGCCCGTTGTTTTCAAGGCTGACCTCGACAGACTTTTCCATGACAGCGTTGCCTACAACAAAAAACTTGAAACGAACCAGTATGAAATGCTCCGCAACGATACCTATTCACAGGCTGCCGTCAATCTTGAAGATTACGGCATAACCGACGGCATTTACGGCTATGTTACCGCCGAAACAATAAATATGCGTCTGCCGATTTACCTCGGTGCGAACAGCTCAAATATGAGCTACGGTGCGGCACATATGAGTGCAACCTCATTGCCGATCGGCGGTAAGAATACAAACGCAGTCCTTGCGGGTCACACGGGATATGTCGGAAGAATTTTCTTTGATAATCTGCGTAATCTGAAAATGGGCGATAAGGTGTCAATAACAAACTATTGGGACACCATAGATTACAAAGTTGTTGAAACAAAGGTGAATAAGCCAAATGAATCAGGCGACTGCTATTTGCAGAAGGACAAAGATTTGCTCACGATGTTTACCTGCATAAGTGACGGCAACGGCGGTTTTGACCGTTACTATGTAATATGTGAGCGTGCGTCATAATTTACAGCAGATTGTATCACGGTGCAGTCTGTTTTTTGTTTAAAGACCAATTGTTAAAAACAGAAATTCCCGAGTATTTTGTCTGTCATTTGTAATAATTAATATTGGGAAAATACGCATATATTGCCGTAAATGCCAAATTTATTTCAAAATTATTGACATAAGAAAAATAGATTGATAAAATGAAACAAGTATGAACAAATTTGCGGATAAAATTACAAACACGGAGGATAACAATGAAAAATACAATTAAAAAAATAACTGCAATCGCAATGTGCGGTGTGCTTACTGTCGGTTCGGTTCTTATGACAGGTGCGGTAAGCGAAGATGAAAATCACAAGGACTTTGAAGTTACAGGTACAACGCAGAAAATTTCAAACAATCAGCTTTTTGTGACAACAACGGGATACACTGAAAATACCGATAAAAATTTCGGTGCAAAGTTCAGAACAACAGACGAAAAGGATTACGATATATGGTTTAAGGATTGTATCAACGCACCGAGATTTTTAAATCTTCCAAAGGGCGAAAAATTCGTAAAATATATGATGACGCAGGGTCACGGTTATTTCGGTAATGTTCAGACATTCTATCAGTTTGACAAAACAGGCGGTGAATATGTTAAGGTAAAAATCAAGCTTTCCGATTTTTCCTATCTGTTCAATGAAAACGGAACAATGACTGTTGAGCTCAGCGACGGTTCTTACAAGGATTTTGATTTTACATACGAAGATTTCGGAACTGACAGCAACGGTGTTAATTGCTATGCGGAATCCGGTGCATATGCGACAAGCGGAGGTGCGGTAACATCCTTTGCTCCCGATAAGGACGGCTATGCTGAAATATATGTTTCAAGAAAGCTTGGCGCAGATACAAAAGTAATGTCATACTGCTATTGCAGACTTAAAAACGGAGCTCGTCGCGATTGCGGAAGAATCGGAGGTACTCTGGTCGGTTTAACTTGCGGTGATACGGATTTAAGCGGATACATTTCTGTTACTGATGCAACGCTTGTTCAGAAGTATGTTGTAGGTATTGAGGACTTTGATAAGCTTCAGCTTTTTAACAGCGATGTAAACCATGACGGTGAAATCAGTGTTGTTGATGCAACCTTGATTCAGAAGTATATTGTCGGTTTGGACAGCTAAACAATAAAAAACTGGTGTAATCAATGAAAAGAACAGTCAAAAAAATAACTGCAATCGCAATATGCTGTGTGTTGGCAGTAAGCTCTGCGTTTGTTGCAAACGCAAAATGGATTGGTGATGAAAGAGATTTCAAACTAATGGGCGAAACCCGTAAAATCAGTAATAATCAAGTTCTTGTTACGGCAACAGGCTATAACGAAAGCAACCCAAAGTATTACGGTGTTATGTTTGAAAATATGGCAGGCAAAGGATACAGCGTATATTTTAAAGATTGCGTGAATAAACTGAAATTTTTAAATCTCCCGAAAAATCAGGAATTTTATTACGACAAATTGACAAATTTAAGCGGTTCTTATTTTACAAACATATATGACATTTATACATTTGATAACACCGGCGGAGAATATATAAAGGTAAAAATTAAATTATCTACTTTTTCGCCTTACTTTAACGAGGACGGATCGGTTACTCAAACCCTTGATGACGGTAGCACACACACCTTTGCCTGGTCTCACAAGGATTACGATTCCGCAAGCTCCGACAAAAACGATTATTGCGAAACCTCGGGTATGTGTGTAAAGAGCGGTGCGGCTGTAACGGCAATTGTCCCTGATAAGGACGGTTATGCCGAACTTTATATTTCAAAGAAAATCGGTGTAAGAACCGAATTGTCGATGTATCTTAACTACAGAAGAAAAGACGGACTGTCCTTTAATCGTGCTGTACAGGGTGCACGCCTATACGGTCTTGTTCGAGGCGATATAACCAAGGATGATTCTATCACAATTGTAGATGCAACGCTTGTTCAGAAATATGTTGCAGGTATTGAGGACTTTGACAAGCTTCAGCTTTTTAACAGTGATGTAGACAATGACGGCGAAATCAGTGTTGTTGACGCAACCTTGATTCAGAAGTATATCGTTGGGTTGAGTTAAATAAAAATAATATTGTAAATTAAATGATATAAATGTTACAAAATCATACACAACTTCCATAACATCAACCGTTTTCATTAAAACATAAAATTTAATCAAAACGGGCGTCCAATGAGCGCCCCTGATAGAAAGAGAAAAAACAATGAAAAATATAATTAAAAAAATAACTGCAACTGCAATGTGCGGTGTGCTTACCGTCGGTTCGGTTCTTATGACAGGTGCGGTAAGCGAGTATGAAGATCGCAAGGACTTTGAAGTCACAGGTACAACGCAGAAAATCTCAAACAATCAGCTTTTTGTTACAACAACGGGATATACCGAAAATACGGCAAAGAATTTCGGGGCAATGTTCATATCAACGGATTATCAAAAGTACAGCGTGATGTTTAAGGACTGTATTGATGCACCGAAGTTTGTAAATCTCCCGAAAAATCAGGAATTTACTCGCCATATGATAACAGCGGATAATCGTTATTTTGGTGATACGGGTATGAAATTCAATTATGATTCAACAGGCGGAGAATATGTTAAGATAAGGATTAAACTCTCCGACTATTTTCCTGATGGCTTTAATGATGATGGCACAATGACCGGAAAACTCAGCGATGGCACATACAAGAATTTTGACTTTACATATGAGGATTTCGGTACAGACAGCAGCGGCAAACCTTGCTATGCAACCTCGGGCGCATATTTTGTCAGCGGAGGTGCGGTAACATCTTTTGTCCCCGATAAGAACGGCTATGCGGAGTTTTATATTTCAAGACAGCTTGGCGAGGATACGGGCCTTATGGCTTATAAATATTGCAGACTTAAAAACGGCGCAGAGTGTAAAACAACGATTGGTGGCAAATTGAACTGCCTGACTTGCGGTGATGCATATCCAGACGGAAACATTACGGTTGGAGATGCAACATCTGTTCAGAAATATGTTGTAGGTATTGTAAAATTCGGCAAGACTCAGCTTTTTAACAGCGATGTAAACCATGACGGTGAAATCAGTGTTGTTGACGCAACCTTGATTCAGAAGTATATCGTTGGGTTGATTTAAACAAAAATAATGGTACAAATAATATTGTAATTTAAATGATAATGTTACAAAGTAACTGCAATTCTGTATCTCATTTATACAGTTTATTTTTATCATAAATTTTCTGTCATTACTTGGCGGGCGTCCAATGAACGCCCCTACGGGATTGTGCGAAAAATTGCAATGCTACGCTCGGGCATGATATGTTTTTTATATTACAAACTATCTACACGAATCGGGTACGGCGGCTCGCCGTGTGGGAGAACACGGTTCTCCCCTACAAATAAACAGCAACTTTCATATAAAATAAACAGTCGGGAAGACAATGCTTTGCATTTCGCAAATTGTCTTCCCGACTTTAATTTTACATTTTTAGTTATAGAGTTCTGCTCGGGCATTTTATTTTCGCCCTTATAAATACTATCTGCACGAACTGGGAACGGCGGCTCGCCGTTAGTGTCTGTATTCGTTTAAGATATCGTCAATTTCGCTTTCGTTCGGATCTTGCTTTCTGTCAATACCGGAAAGGTACTTGTCATAATCAAAATCATCGTCATTTGCTGTTTCGATTTTCTGCGGTGCAGACGATGGTTTGCGTGCAGGCTTGCGTTCCTGTCTGTAAGGTGCTTTTCTATCGGACTTTTTGCTTGATGAAGTCATGTTCTCAAGCTCTTCCTTTTCACGGCGCTTTGCCTCAAGGAGCATTTCCTCTGCTTCTTCCTGTTCTGCCTTTTCTTTCTGACGGCGCTTGTCACCGAAAGCAAGGTCGCCGAGGAAAAGTCCGAAAATTCCGGCAACAAGATAAACTACGAGGAGAATAAGGTTTGTTGAAAGTGTGCTTGAAGAAAATCCGCCGTTGTAGATGAGCATACTCGGAAGATAAATAATCGGCGCAATGAGTGCAAAGAGAAAGTCAAGTCCGTGTTTTGAGCAGTAGTGTGCCGAACAGCCGATTGCTGTAATCGGGAACACAAAGTCATATGCAACAGGTGAAAACTTCTGCATTGCGCCTGGAATAAACACAAGCGGCAGCAACATATAAACAAGCAAAATTATTACCGCATAGGGAACATATTTTTTAACCATATCTGTCATAACGGTTAATCTCCAATCTTTGAAATTTTATTTTAAATCATGCATATTTATTATACATTGATACACTTCAAAAAGCAAGAAATATTATACCGAGTTACCAAGCTGTTACAGAGGATAATGTAAAATGTTTGCAAAGTGGATTTTTAGCGGATAAATCCGTTGACATCGGACATAAAAAAGAATAAAATAAATATGTACGGGCTTTTGCCCGAATTTAAATGCGAATGAGGTGAAAACTTAATGGACGCAGACGGTAATAAAGGCGCTGTACCCGGGCGAAGTTGCAACAGAATGTGCGCTTGTGCGTTCATTTTGTTTTATTGATTTTGCTTTGTATTTTTATTTTAATTTGAATTGATTTAATTTAATACTCAGGGTGACACCGTCTTTACTTCCAATTGAATTAAAAAGGAGGAAAAGATGATGGAACAGGTTAATGTAACCCTTGTCGAAACTATCAAAGTGTTGCTTGATGACAAAAAGTTCAGCACTTTGCGTGACATTTTGATTACGATGAAACCGTTTGACATTGCGGCGGTTTTTGAAAATCTACAGGATGAAAAAATGCCGATTCTGTTTCGTATTCTGCCAAAGGAGCTTGCGGCGGAAACCTTTGTCGAAATGGATGACGAAACTCAGGAATTCCTTATCCACGGCTTCAGCGACAGCGAACTGAAAGAGGTTGTCGATGAGTTATTTGTCGATGACGCCGTTGACCTTATTGAGGAAATGCCTGCCAATGTTGTAAAGCGTATTTTAAGACAGGCCGATAAGGATATGAGAAAGCAGATTAACGAGCTTTTGAAATATCCCGAGGACAGCGCAGGCTCGATTATGACAACCGAGTTTATTGTGCTTCGTCCCGATATGACGGCTGAAATGGCTATTAAAAGAATCAGAAGAACAGGTGTTGACAAGGAAACAATCTACACCTGCTATGTAACCGATGCCAACAACAAGCTTATCGGTATTACCACCGTAAAAGACCTTTTGCTTGCCGAAGATGACGAGCTTGTAAAGTCGATTATGGAGGAAAATGTTATCTCGGTAACTACTCTTGCCGATCAGGAGCAGGTTGCCCAGATGTTCTCAAACTATAACTTCCTTGCTCTTCCTGTTGTTGATAACGAAAACCGACTTGTCGGTATCGTAACAATTGACGACGCTATTGATGTTATTCAAGAAGAGGCTACCGAGGATATCGAAAAGATGGCAGCCGTATTGCCGTCTGACAAACCGTATATGAAAACAAGCGTTTTCGGTCTGTACAAAAAGAGAGCGCCGTGGCTGCTCATACTCATGCTTTCGGCAACCTTTACAAGTGCGATTATCTCATCATTTGAGGCTGTGCTTGCAAATGTTTTGATTCTCTCATCGTTTATCCCGATGATTACGGGTTCGGGCGGTAACGCAGGTTCTCAGGCGTCGGTTTCCGTAATCCGTGCGTTGTCGCTCGGTGAAATTCATTTCAAGAGCATTTTCCTTGTGCTGTGGAAAGAATTCAGGGTGTCAATTCTTTGCGGTATTACGCTTGCGGCGGCAAACTTTGTAAAACTGCTTTTGTTTGATCTCAACGGTCAGGAAAACGCATTTATGATTGCCCTTGTAATTTCGCTTACGCTTGTCGGCACAATTATTATGGCAAAGCTTGTCGGCAGCAGTCTGCCTCTTTTGGCAAGCAAGGTCGGCTTTGACCCTGCCGTTATGGCGAATCCGCTCATTTCAACAGTCTGCGACTCGCTTTCATTGCTTATCTATTTCGGCGTTGCAAAGCTGATTTTGCATCTGTGATTTTTTTAAAATTGAAAGTTGAAAATGGAAAATTGAAAATTGCGGTCGGCGGTGTGCCACCGCAATCTATTCGAGAAGATACTCGGATAAAGGAATTGCATCAGATGCCCGAATACGGCATTGATGCAATTTTTTCTTTATTATGATGAAAGTAAATTTATACTCTGTAGAGGAGAACACGGTTCGCCACTACAGAATATAATGGTGAATTTGGTTTGTTAACGAAATTATAATTATTATAAACCTCTTTGATATAATTTTTGATTATATCCAAACCTCCCAAAAAATGATAGCCTTAAACGACAAAACCCACCAAAACAGTATTGTATGCAAAAATTATTTATGCTATAATTAATCAAGTTTAACAAAACCATTACCGAGGTGTTTATATATGAAAATAAGCAATTTATTTAACAGCGGAAAAACAGTTTTTTCTTTTGAAGTATTTCCGCCTAAAAAGACCTCTCCGATTGAATCGGTTTACGGCAAGCTTGAAGAAATTTCGGCTTTAAAGCCTGACTTCATCAGCGTAACATACAGCGCAGGCGGCAGCGGTTCAAAGAGCCGTACCTGCGAAATCGCAACAAAAATCAAGAGAGATTTCGGAGTTGAATCCGTGGCACACCTCACCTGCATTAACAGCACAAAGGCTGATATTGACCGCAACCTTGCGCTTTTTAAAGAGAACGGCATTGAGAATATTCTTGCACTCCGTGGTGACAGGGTTGAAGGTGTTGAACCGCAGAAGGATTTCACTTATGCAAGCGATTTGTGCAGATACATTGCCTCACAGGGTGATTTTGACATTGCCGGCGCTTGTTATCCCGAGGTTCACAGCGAGGCAGCCGATGAGGTTGAGGACATTCACAACCTTCGCAAAAAGGTTGAGTCGGGTGCAAGCCACCTTATTTCACAGCTTTTCTTTGACAACTCCGTTTACTATCGTTTTCTTGAAAGAGCGAAGATTGCAGGCGTGAATGTTCCGATTGAGGCAGGTATTATGCCTGTAACAAGCAAAAGTCAGATTGAAAGAATGGTTTCAATGTGCGGTGCAAGCCTTCCTGCAAAATTTGCAAAGATTATGCAAAAGTATGATACAAGACCCGAGGCTTTGCGTGACGCAGGCATTGCATATGCGGTTGACCAGATTGTTGACCTTATCGCACACGGTGTTGACGGCATCCACCTCTACACAATGAACAACCCGTATGTTGCAAGAAAAATTACGGAGGCGGTGTCAAGTCTTTTATGATAACACTTGACAGATTAAACCGAAAAGAGGCTATACGCTACCTCGGCGGTGCAGGAATCAGCCTTAATTACCGCATGGATGTGCTGATGGATGAATGCGAAAAAGAAATACTGAAAACAGCAGAGCCGAGATTTCTCTATGTTGAACGCAAAGCTCCGTTTGACGATATTTTACTCGGCAATGATATAAAAAAGCACCTTGAGGGCTGCCACACAGCCGTTATGATGTGTGCTACAATCGGTTCGGAAATTGACAAGCTTATCCGTATAAGTCAGATTTCCGATATGGCAAGGGCGGTTGTGCTTGACAGCTTTGCAAGCGTTGCCGTTGAACAGGTGTGTCAAAAGGTTGACGAAATCCTTGCCGAAAAATACAGCGGAAAGTATATGACCTTCCGTTTCAGCCCCGGCTATGGGGACTATCCTATTGAGATGCAGAAGGAGTATCTGAGAATGCTTGACGCTCCGAGAAAAATAGGACTTACAACAGGCGACAGCTGTCTGCTTGTGCCGTCAAAGTCGGTTACGGCGGTTCTCGGAATTTCAGACAATCCGATTGAACGAAGAAAACGAGGGTGTGCAATTTGCAGTATGAAAGGCAAATGTCGCTTCAGAAGAAATGGGGAACATTGTGGTGTTTAAGAATTTTTCAAACTTTAGTGAATATCTCAACCAAAAGAATTTTATTCTGCTTGACGGTGCAACAGGAACTCTCATTCAGAAAAGCGGTGTAAAGTACGACCATGTGCCTGAGGTGCTGAACATTACTCACCCCGAGCTTATCGAGAGCTTTCACAGGAGGTATATTGATGCCGGCTCTGACATTGTGTACGCAAACACCTTCGGCGCAAATGCCTACAAGCTTCAGGACAGCGGTTACAGCGTTGAAGAAATCATCGGCGCCGGTGTTAAGATTGCGAGAAAAGCCGTTGAGGGTACAGACGCTCTTGTTGCCCTTGATATCGGTCCGATAGGTCAGTTGCTTGAACCTGCCGGTTCAATGAAATTTGATGAGGCTTACGAGTATTACAAACAGCAGATTCTTGCCGGTAAGGATGCCGATGTTATCGTTTTTGAAACAATGACCGACCTCTACGAGCTCAAGGCCGCAGTCCTTGCCGCAAAAGAAAATTGTGACAAGCCTATCCTCACGACAATGACCTTTGAGAGAAACGGACGAACATTTACGGGTGTATCCCCTGCCTGTGCGGCTGTCACTCTTACGGGACTCGGTGTTGACGCTCTCGGTGTAAACTGTTCACTCGGTCCGGATGAGCTTGAACCCGTTGTTTCCGAGATGTCGAAATACACAAATCTTCCCCTTGTAATCAAGGCTAACGCAGGTTTGCCCGATCCTAACAGCAACGAGTACAACATTATGCCCGACAAATTTGCCGAGTGCGTTTGTTCACTCCTCAAATACGGTGTTAAGGTTATCGGCGGATGTTGCGGAACGAATCCCGATTATATTGCAAAAATTAAGTCGGAGGTTGCCGACAGAGAATATCAGCCTCAGACAAAGAGCGTTGACACAACCGTTTGCAGTTCAACGACGGTTGTTGAAATCAACGGTCCGAGAATTATCGGCGAAAGAATTAACCCCACAGGCAAAAAGCTGTTCAAGCAGGCGCTTGTTGAAAATAATATTGACTATATTCTCACCCAGGCTCTCAGTCAGGTTCAGGGCGGTGCGGAAATTCTTGATGTCAATGTAGGTCATCCCGAAATTGACGAAAAAAAGATGATGGTGCGTGTTCTCAAGGCTATTCAGAGTGTGTGTGATGTTCCGCTCCAGATTGACTCCACAAAGCCCGAGGTTATTGAGGCAGGACTCCGCTACTACAACGGAAAACCGATTCTGAACTCCGTAAACGGTGAGGAACAGAGCCTTGCAACGGTTCTTCCTCTTGTCAAAAAGTACGGTGCGTCTGTTGTCGGACTTGCACTTGACGAAAACGGTATCCCAAAAACCGCCGAGGGCAGATTTGAGATTGCAAAACGAATTGTTGAAAGAGCCGAGGCTGTCGGCATTGACAGAAAAGATGTATATATCGACTGTCTTACTCTTACGGTTTCCGCAGAACAGGCGGCTTGCCGTCAGACTCTTGAGGCTTTGCACAGAGTAAAAACGGAGCTTGGCTGTAAAACCTGTCTCGGTGTATCAAACATTTCGTTTGGACTTCCGAACCGTGAGCTTGTCAACAGAACTTTCCTTACAATGGCTATGGAACAGGGACTTGATTTGCCGATTATCAACCCAAATGTTGAGTCGATGACAGGCGCTGTAAGAGCATTCCGTGTGCTTAACGGCATTGACAAGAACTCGCTTGAATTTATCAACGCATATAACGATGCTGTTCCTGCCGCTCCCGTTAAAAAGGCAGACAGCAATGTTGATATTTTTGCGGCTGTTTATAACGGACTTAAAAACGAAGGTGCAGCCGCAACCGCAAAGCTTCTTGAAACAACCGATGCAATGCAGGTTGTAAACGAAATGCTCATCCCTGCACTTGACAGAGTGGGTGAAGATTTTGAAAAGAATAAAATCTTCCTTCCACAGCTTATCCAAAGCGCAAACACAGCTCAGGAGTGCTTTGATGTAATCAAAAAGCACCTTACAAAGACAAGCGGAACTCCCGTAAGCAAGGGTAAAATTATTGTGGCAACCGTAAAGGGCGACATTCACGATATCGGCAAGAACATTGTAAAGGTTCTTCTTGATAACTACGGCTACACAGTTGTTGACCTCGGTCGTGATGTTGACCCTCAGCTTATTGTTGATACTGCCGTTGAACAGAATATTACAATGATAGGACTTTCGGCTCTTATGACAACAACCCTCAAGAGTATGGAAGACACAATAAGGCTTGTAAGAGAATGTAAGGAACTTCAGAATCCCGACGGCTCAAGCAAATGTACAATATTTGTCGGCGGTGCGGTTCTTACAAAGGACTACGCTATGAAAATCGGCGCTGACTACTACTGCCGTGACGCAAAAGAAAGCGTTGACACGGCAAAGCTCGTTCTCGGCTGATTTAGTGACATATATCGTCAAATGTTTATTGAATGTACGCCCTGCCTGTGATAAAATGGTGGAAGGATGATTTTTGTAATTACCGCTTTTTGCGGAAAGGATGAACTTTATGCGTGGATTATTTAACAGATTCGCCAATTTTATGCAGGGCAGATACGGCACGGATAAGCTCAACAATGCACTCTGGGTGCTGTTGCTCATACTGTGGTTCGTGAATATTTTTGTGTGGAACCATGTTGCAAGATACATCATTGACGGAATAATGCTCTTGATTATCGTGCTTATCTGTTTTCGTATGTTCTCACGCAACATTGTTGCAAGAAGTGCCGAAAACAGAAAATTTCTTCCGATTTACAATGCGGTAACAGGTTGGTTCAAACTGACCTTCAAGAAAATTCGTGACCGCAAGGACTACCGTTATATCAAGTGTCCCGTGTGCAAGGCGCAGCTTCGTGTTCGCAACAAAAAAGGCAATCATACTGTTCGCTGTCCGAAATGCGGAAGTGAATTTAACAAAAAAATATGACCGCAGAATCTGCGGTTGCAACGAAATAATTTTGCGATAAAACTAAATAAAAACAGAGATTTGACCACAGGCAGTATAACAGGCGGCCTGTGGTCTTTTGCAGTACCGCTTATGCTCGGCAATGTGTTTCAGCAGTTTTACAACCTTGCCGATACATGGGTGGTCGGAAAATATGTGGGCGACAATGCCCTTGCGGCAGTCGGCTCGTCATATGATAGATTTTTTGTGTACGGATTTAAGCGAAGCGATAAAGCGTTTATAAATTGAAAATTACGGTGAGCCGCCGTTCCCAATTCGTGTAGATAGTTTGCAATGTCAAAAAACAAATTATGCCCGAGCGTAGCATTGCAACCGTTTGTACAAATAACCAGAATCTTTGTTGTTGATTTTTAAAAAATCAACAACAAAGTACCTTGACAGGAACAAGTAAACATAAAAACTTTTTGTAAAAAACGAAACAAAAATGTATATCCTACTTTGAATTTCTTGTGTAAAACACTTTACAAATCGGTGTTTAAGTGATAAAATTTAAGATGATACAAAGTATCCGTACCGCTTGTTGATTAACGGTGCGTAATTAACGGGTATCGAAAATTTATGCGGCATCATTTCCTTTGCCGCTTTGATTAAAAAGGAGGACGATTCCATTGGCAAGAAAAATGAAAACTATGGATGGTAACAGCGCAGTAGCTCATGTTTCTTATGCGTTTACCGATGTTGCGGCTATCTATCCTATCACACCTTCTTCCGTAATGGCTGACCTTACCGACAAGTTCTCGGCACAGGGTGCCAAGAACCTTTTCGGCAGACAGGTTCAGGTAACGGAAATGCAGTCGGAGGGCGGCGCATCAGGTGCTGTTCACGGCTCACTCGCAGCAGGTGCTTTGACCACAACTTACACAGCATCACAGGGCCTGCTCCTTATGATTCCGAATATGTACAAGATGGCAGGCGAGCTTCTTCCGGGCGTTATTCATGTATCAGCTCGTGCGCTCACAAGCCACGCACTTTCTATTTTTGGTGACCACTCAGATATCTACGCTTGCCGTCAGACAGGTTATGCAATGCTTTGTTCAAACAATCCTCAGGAATGTATGGACCTTGCCGCTGTTGCTCACCTTGCAGCTATTGAGGGCAGAGTTCCTTTCCTTCATTTCTTTGACGGTTTCAGAACTTCTCACGAAATTCAGAAGATTGAGGAGTGGGATTACGCAGACCTCGGCGATATGCTTAATTGGGATGCAGTTGAGGCTTTCCGCCGTCGTGCTCTTAACCCTGAGCATCCTGTAACAAGAGGTACTGCTCAGAACGACGATATCTTCTTCCAGGCAAGAGAGGCCTGCAACAAGTATTATGACGCAGTTCCCGAAGTTGTTGTTAAGTACATGGACAAGGTTAATGCCAAGATCGGTACTGACTACAAGCCGTTCAACTACTACGGTGCAGAGGATGCAGAGCATGTTATCGTTGCTATGGGTTCTGTTTGTGACTGTACGGAAGAAGTTGTTGATTACCTCAATGCCGCAGGCGAAAAGGTCGGTCTTCTTAAAGTTCACCTTTACAGACCTTTTGTTGCCGACTATATGCTCAGAGAGCTTCCTAAGACTGTTAAGACAATCTCTGTTCTTGACAGAACAAAGGAACCCGGTTCAATCGGCGAACCTCTTTATCTTGATGTTCTCGCCGCTATCAACGGTTCGGACTTTGCAGGTGTAAAGGTTTACACAGGCAGATACGGTCTTGGTTCAAAGGATACAACACCAGGCGACATCATCGCTGTTTACAGAAACGCTGAAAGCGAAACACCTAAGAGAAGATTTACAATCGGCATTGTTGATGATGTTACAAACCTCTCACTTCCGATTGTTGAAAATCCCGATACAACTCCGAAGGGTACACACAGCTGTAAGTTCTGGGGCCTTGGTGCTGACGGTACTGTTGGTGCTAACAAGAACTCAATCAAGATTATCGGCGATAATACCGATATGTACGCTCAGGGCTACTTTGCATATGACTCAAAGAAGTCGGGCGGTCTTACAGTTTCTCACCTTCGTTTCGGTAAAACTCCCATTAAGTCAACATACTACATTTCAAAGGCAGACTTTGTTGCCTGTCACAATCCGTCTTATGTTGACAAGTACGATATTGTTGATGACCTTAAAGAAGGCGGTTCATTCCTTCTTAACTGCCCATGGGATACAGAAGAGCTTTCCGAGCGTCTCCCGGGTAAGATGAAGAAGATTCTCGCTGAAAGACACATCAACTTCTACACAATTGACGGTATCAAGATCGGTAAGGAAATCGGTCTCGGCGGTCGTATTAACACGGTTCTTCAGTCAGCATTCTTCAAGATTGCAGATATTATTCCTGCCGACAAGGCTAAGGAGCTTATGAAGGCTGCCGCTAAGAAGTCATACATGAAGAAAGGTCAGGCTATCGTAGATATGAACTACGCCGCTATCGACCGTGGTATGGAAGACCTCAAAAAGGTTGAAATTCCTGCTGATTGGGCTAATGCTGTTGATAATTCAGTTGCCGACAAGGCAGAGGGTAACGGCGCTCTCGTTGAGTATGTAAACGAAATCCTCAAGCCTGTAAATGCATATAAGGGTAACAAGCTCCCTGTTTCAACATTTATGGATCATGTTGACGGTACTGCTCCTAACGGCTCTGCCGCTTATGAAAAGAGAGGTATCGCAGTTGATGTTCCCGAATGGAATCCTGAAAACTGTATTCAGTGTAACAGATGTGCAATCGTATGTCCTCACGCTGTAATCCGTCCTGTTGCCATGACAGCCGATGAGCTTGCAAAAGCTCCCGAAGGCACAAAGAGCCTCCCGATGATGGGACTCAAGGACCTCAACTTTGTAATGACAGTTTCAACACTCGACTGTACGGGTTGCGGCGCTTGTGCTCAGGTTTGTCCGGGTAAGAAGGGCGCTAAGGCTCTCACAATGCAGCCAATCGACTCACAGCGTCCTAAGCAGGCAGTATTTGACTATGCTCTCACACTTGAAGATAAGCCTGAAGTTCACGAGAAGTTCAAGTTCACTACAGTTAAGGGCAGTCAGTTCAAACAGCCGTTGCTTGAATTCTCAGGTGCTTGCGCAGGCTGCGGTGAAACACCATACGCAAAGCTTGTTACACAGCTCTTCGGTGACAGAATGTTCATTGCTAACGCAACAGGCTGTTCATCAATTTGGGGTGCATCTGCTCCTGCAACACCTTATACAAAGAATAAGAAGGGTTACGGTCCTGCTTGGCAGAACTCACTCTTTGAAGATAACGCAGAGTTCGGTCTTGGTATGGCTCTCGGTCAGAAGGCTATCCGCAACAGACTTATCGAGTATGTTGAGGGTATTCAGAAGGATACAGACAGCGCTGACCTCAAGACAGCTTGCCAGAACTATCTCGACACAGTAACAGATTCAACTTCAAGCCGTCCTGCAACAGACGCTCTTATCGCTGAACTCGAAAAGAACACAGAGGATGCAAAGGTTGGCGAACTTGTTAAGAAAACACTCGTTGACAAGGACGAACTTGCTAAGAAGTCAATGTGGATCTTCGGCGGTGACGGTTGGGCTTACGATATCGGTTTCGGCGGTCTTGACCATGTAATCGCATCAGGCGAAAATGTTAATATCCTCGTATTCGATACTGAGGTTTATTCTAACACAGGCGGTCAGGCTTCAAAGGCTACTCCTGTAGGTTCGGTTGCACAGTTTGCCGCCGCAGGTAAGGCTGTTAAGAAGAAAGACCTTGCCGCTATTGCAATGAGCTACGGCTATGTTTATGTTGCACAGTGCGCTATGGGTGCCGACAACAATCAGGTTCTCAAGGCTATGGTTGAGGCTGAAAGCTATAACGGTCCGTCACTCGTAATCTGCTACGCTCCGTGTATCAACCACGGTATCAAGGGTGGCATGGGCATTGCTCAGCTTGAGGAGAAAAAGGCTGTTGAGGCAGGTTACTGGAACATCTTCCGTTACGATCCTCGTCTTGCAGATGAAGGAAAGAATCCGTTCATGCTTGACGGTAAAGCTCCTTCTGCATCATATCGTGACTTCATCATGGGCGAAGTTCGTTATAACTCACTCACTCGTTCATTCCCCGAAAGAGCAGAAAAACTCTTTGAAAAGGCTGAAAAGGTTGCTGCTGATAAGTATGCTCACCTTGAAAAGCTTGCAAGCCTTCCCGATGCCGAATAATTTTGGCTAAAGCTTGTACAAAGTGAATATGTGAATAAATAAAAAATTCTCCCGAATATGGCATTTGCCGTGTTCGGGATTTTTTTAAATTGAAAATGGAAAGTGGAAAATTGTAGCGGCGTTCAGTGAACGCCAATCGAACCGATTGCAAAATCGGTTCGACCACAGGCAACGGCAGTATTTTTCCGTTTAAATAACACTTTATAAATGAAACTTGTGAAACGGGCGAACACGGTTCGCCACTACAACATACATTGCAAAAATAATTGGAATTTTATACTTGGTCAAAATATGTATGTTGCTGTGTGGTTGATTTGGCTTTGCAACCAAATCAAATGGCGGTCACTGACCGCCGCTACTGTTTGTGAAAACTGTCTGCACGAATATAAAAAATGCGGTGGCACATTGCCAACCGCATTTTTATTTTACATTTTCAATTTTCAACTTTCAATTTAACAATCACGCAACCGTTACCGTAATCGTTACGCTTGATGTTCTTTTCAGCGCATCGGTGACTGAATATGTTACCTTGTACTTGCCTTTTCGGGTGGTTATCACATTGCCGAAAACTTCGATATTCGGTGTTATGTCGTTGCCGCAGGTGTCAACGGCTGTTACTCCTGCAAGGGCGTAAAATTCGCCGCCGCTTTTGATTGTGTAATCGTTTGCACCGCTGATTATTGGTGTTGCTTTGGCATACGGGCATTTTTTATTGCTGTCTGTCGGATCCCATTTGTTGGTAAAATCGGTGATTTTGATTGCATCCGGTTTTCCGAGAGGGCCTGCATTTTCTGCATCGTCATATATGCTTACATTCGTGCCTGTGGGGCAGTTGTCATAAACCCACTTTGCATCCGAAACCGCAAGTCTTACGCATCCTTGTGACGCCTGTTCGCCAAGCTTGTTGAACTCCTCAAGCTCCAAATCTTCTTCGCTCATTGAGTAGTAGGGAACGGAGTGGAAAAGATAATCGCCAGAAATTCCGCTGATGTATCTTCCGAAAACATCGCCCACAAGGAAAAGCCATTCGGACTTGATTCCGATTGTGTAGTCACCCGTGATTGTCGAATTGTCAAGACCTGTGGAGCAAATCATCGCCCTTACTGGGATTGTGTACTTGCCCTTTTCGTCATATGTGTAAACCGTCACGCAGTTTGCCGTGCGGTTGACCTTGATTGCGTACAGATTTTTTGCCGTATTACGCTTGTTGCTTTCAAGCTTGTCAAGATTTGCCGTTATACAGGTTGAGTAGCTTTGCTGTTTTTTCGCAGTTGATTTTGCCACCGTAACCTGAAATTCCGACTTTGATTTGTCTTTTGAAATTGCAGAAATCAGAGCCGTACCCTCTTTGAGAGCGTCAACCCTTCCGCCGTCATCAACGGTAACAATTTTACTGTCCGAGCTTGTCCATTTGGTAACGGATTTTGCTTTTTCGGATGACAGTTCAATAAGCTTTGATTCGCCGACTTTTAATGTGAGCGAATCGACCTTGCTCGGAAATGTCATATTTTCGGTTACTGCCGTATCGGGCGTCTGCGGTTTTGGAGAATTTTGAGAATTATTTCCGAAAATTCCCGTCACACCGCATAATATGCAGGTTGCAATGAGGACAACACAAAGTAAAAGAATGAAAATTTTCTTTTTCATAGATTACCTATCCTTATAGAATTTAACATTAAATGGTTACAAAATTTTAACCTTTGTATATTATAACTTTTTTTCGACAATCTTGCAAGTGCTATTTTAAATCGGCAAGAAATGTGGTAAAATGTCAGTCGGAGAATGTTTTGTATTTTCCAAACTAACAATTTATGGTGATAATTATGGCACATCCGATTAAACATTTCAGAACAATAACCCGTCACAGGCACAAGGTAATTGCCAACTGTGCAAGGGCAGGAATTCTCAGACAGGGATTAATACACGATTTGTCAAAGTATTCGCCTACAGAATTTATTCCGGGTGCAAAGTATTTTCAGGGCACGAGAAGTCCCAATGAAAAGGAAAGAGAGCTGTACGGCTATTCACAGGCGTGGCTGCATCACAAGGGCAGAAACCGTCACCATTACGAATACTGGAACGATTACAACCCAAAGACAAAGCAGATTGAAAATGTTGAAATGCCTGTAAAATATGTTATCGAAATGTTCTGCGACCGAGTTGCCGCAAGCAAAATCTACAACGGCAAAAATTACACGGACGGCGCTCCGTTTACATATTTTTGCAGAATCAGAGGCAAACACCGTATGCACCCCGACACCGAGGCCTTGCTTGAAAAATTATTGGTTATGCTGAGAGATGAGGGTGAAGAAAAGACCTTTGCATATATAAGAAGTATGAAAAAGTGATTGTTTGTGCGAATCCTCCCGTCTGAAATATAGTCGCAAGGCTACCCTTACAGAATTGCACAAACAAAAACTATTTACACGAATAGGGTACGGCGGCTCGCCGTAAGGAGTGATAATATGAAAACCGATAAAGTAATAACCGCAACGGTTGAATATTTTGGAAGTGACAAGAAAAGAATTCACCATTTTCTCAAGGTTTATTCATTCGCAAAGACAATCGGCGAAAGCGAAAATCTCTCCGCCGACGAACAGGAGCTTCTTGAAATCTCGGCAATTGTTCATGACATCGGCATAAAGGTGAGCGAAGAAAAGTACAATTCTTCCGCAGGAAAGTATCAGGAGCTTGAAGGACCTCACGAGGCTGAAAAGTTGCTTGCTGCTCTCGGCTACGAAAAAACATTTATTGACAAGGTTTGTTACCTTGTGGGACACCACCACACCTATGAAAATATTGATTCTCTGCCATACAGAATTTTGGTTGAAGCCGACTTTCTGGTAAACCTTTATGAGGACAATTCAAGCCGCCGTGCCGCAGAGCAGGCATATGAGAAAATTTTCCGTACAAAATCGGGAAAAAATCTGCTGAAAATAATGTTTTTAACCCCCTAAAACTGTACTCATTCACCATAGTGTTTTAAGCGTGAAAAAGTGGTGTAAAAAGTGGGTTAAAACGCTTGACAATGCCCTTAAAAAGTGTTATTTTAATGGTGTTGGTTATATGATTATAAAAGTGAATAAATGACAGTATACAAGGATGTATGACGATTTTTTCAAGGAGCTGACCTTACCGGGCGTCTGCTTGGAATTGAGTCGGCATTTTTTTGTGTCATATACAAAATTCAGTATTAATTATCATTATCGGAGGTTTTACAGTAATGAGAGAAGAATGGACAAATTTTGCAGGTGGCAAATGGGAGTCCGACATTGATGTCAGAGACTTCATTCAGAGAAACTACACACCTTATGACGGCGACCAGTCTTTCCTTGAAGGTCCTACAGAAGCAACAGACAAGCTTTGGGGCGAGCTTAAGGAACTCCAGAAGGAAGAAAGAGCCAAGGGCGGCGTTCTTGATATGGAAACTGAGGTTGTAAGCGGTATCACAGCTTACGGCGCTGCATATCTTGATAAAGACCTTGAAAAGGTTGTAGGTCTTCAGACAGACAAGCCTCTCAAGCGTGCATTTATGCCTTACGGCGGTATCAAAATGGCTGAGCAGTCATGCCAGATGTATGGCTACACTCCAAGCCCTAAACTCCACGAAATCTTTACAAAATATCACAAGACTCACAACCAGGGTGTATTCGATATCTACACTCCCGAGATGAAGCTTGCCCGTCACAACAAGATTCTTACAGGTCTTCCCGATACATACGGCAGAGGCAGAATCGTCGGTGACTACAGAAGAGTTGCTCTTTACGGTATTGACCGTCTTATCGAAGGCAAGAAAGAGGACTTTGCAGAAACAAACCGTCAGGGTATGAGAAGAGGCGACTTCCAGCTTCGTGAAGAAATCGCTGATCAGATTCGTGCTCTTAACGATATGAAGGAAATGGCACTTTCTTACGGCTTTGATATTTCACAGCCTGCTAAGAATGCCGCAGAAGCAGTTCAGTGGCTCTACTTCGGCTACCTTGCTGCTATCAAGACACAGAACGGCGCTGCAATGAGCGTTGGCCGTGTATCAACATTCCTCGACATCTACATCGAGCGTGACCTTGAGAACGGTACACTTACAGAATCACAGGCTCAGGAACTTGTTGACCACTTTGTTATGAAGTGCCGTATGGTTAAGTTCGCAAGAATTGAGTCTTACAACCAGCTCTTCTCGGGCGACCCTGTATGGGCTACACTCGAAGTTGCAGGTCTTGGCATTGACGGCCGTTCAATGGTTACAAAGAACGACTACCGTTTCCTCCACACACTTGAGAATATGGGACCTTCACCTGAGCCAAACCTCACAGTTCTTTATTCTTCAAGACTTCCGGAGAACTTCAAGAAGTATGCTGCTCATATTTCAGTTACAACAAGCTCAATTCAGTACGAGAACGACGATGTAATGCGTCCTGTATGGGGCGATGATTACTCAATCTGCTGCTGCGTATCCGCAACACAGACAGGTAAGGAAATCCAGTTCTTCGGCGCAAGAGCTAACCTTGCTAAGTGCCTTCTCTACGCTATCAACGGCGGTATTGATGAAAAGACAAAGATGCAGGTTGGTCCTGAATATACACCTATCACATCAGAGTACCTTGATTATGACGAAGTTGTCAAGAAGTATGACACAATGATGGATTGGCTTGCTCACCTCTATGTAGGCACACTTAACATGATTCACTATATGCACGATAAGTACTACTATGAGGCAGCAGAAATGGCTCTTATTGATACAGATGTAAGAAGAACATTTGCAACAGGTATTGCAGGCTTCTCACATGTTGTTGACTCACTCAGCGCTATTAAGTACGCTAAGGTTAAGGTTATCCGTGACGAGGACGGCATCGCTGTTGACTTTGAAACAGAGGGCGACTTCCCAAGATACGGTAACAATGACGAGAGAGCAGATAAGATTGCCGTTGATCTTCTTAAGACATTTATGGCTAAGCTTAAGTACTGCCACACATACAGAGATTCAGAGCCTACAACTTCTATCCTTACAATCACATCAAATGTTGTTTACGGTAAGGCTACAGGTTCACTTCCTGACGGCAGAAAAGCAGGCGAGCCGCTTTCACCGGGTGCTAACCCATGCTACGGTGCAGAGAAGAACGGTCTTCTTGCTTCACTTAACTCTGTTGCTAAGCTTCCTTACGAGTACGCTCTTGACGGTATTTCAAATACTCAGACAATCAACCCGGGTGCTCTCGGACACAACGATGACGAGCGTGTTGACAACCTCGTAAATGTTATGGACGGCTACTTTGATCAGGGCGCACACCACCTCAATGTAAATGTATTCGGTACAGAAAAGCTCATTGACGCTATGGAGCATCCTGAGAAGGAAGAGTACGCTAACTTCACAATCCGTGTATCGGGTTATGCTGTTAAGTTCATCGACCTTACAAGAGAGCAGCAGCTGGATGTTATTGCCAGAACCTGCCACGACAGAATGTAATGTCGGACAACGCTGTTAAAGGCTTTGTACACTCAATAGAAACTTTTGGCTCTGTTGACGGTCCGGGTGTGAGATTTGTGATTTTTCTGAGCGGTTGCGCAATGCGTTGCCAGTTCTGCCACAATCCCGACACATGGAAACACGATGAAAACACCGTGGAATACACCGCCGACGAGTTGCTTAATAAAGCGCTTGCATACCGCCCCTATTGGAAAAATAAGGGCGGTATCACAGTAAGCGGAGGCGAGCCGCTTTTACAGATTGACTTTTTGCTTGATTTGTTTAAGAAGGCTAAAAAGCAGGGCGTTAATACCTGTATTGACACAAGCGCCAACCCGTTTACAACCAAAGAGCCGTTCTATTCAAAGTGGAAAGAGCTAATGGAATATACGGATTTGCTGTTGCTTGATATAAAGCATATCGACAACGAACAGCACAAAATCCTTACAGGACAGCCAAACACCAATATTCTTGAAATGGCAAGACAGCTTTCCGATATGGGCAAGCCCGTATGGATAAGACATGTTCTTGTGCCTGAAAGAAACGATAAGGACGAGTATCTTTTCAGACTTGCCGACTTTATTCACTCACTCAAGAATGTTGAAAGAGTTGAAGTTCTTCCTTACCACACACTCGGTGTGTACAAGTGGAAGGCTCTCGGTTATGACTATCCTCTCGAGGGCATTGAGCCCCCGACAAAAGAGCGTGTTAAGAATGCGGAAATGATTCTTAACGGCGAAAAAACAAGAGATTAATTTCTTATATAACAACGGCAGTACCGATTTTTTTGGTACTGCCGTTGTTGTTTTGATTTTTATTTGTTATTCTGCTTTTGTTGTTTTTTCTTCAGCAAAATTGATGAATCAAAGATGTATTCAAAGATTTTTAAGCTGTCTTTGTTGAGAAATCGTCACCGTCGGAAGAACCGACTGCTACTCAGGAACAGACTGTTCAGACTGCTCCGACGGGTGAGCCTGCAACTGTCGGTACAACCTCTGTAAATCCGACTTCGGCAACAGGCGGTGCCGCAACATCGGACAGCACTCCTTCACAGCCTGATAAAAACGGCGGTGTTCAGACAGGAGTGACAGCAACGGCTGTTATGATGCTTGTTGTAATTTCGGGCGGAGTGCTTTTTGCCCTTGCAGAGCGTAAAAAGAGAATATAACACACTGACAGCCATTTGTGCAAAGATTATCAGTTGTCTATTGAAAAATTTGTAAAAATGATATAAAATAGCAATAAGTAGAAAAATACGGTTTTTCCGCTGATTTATATTAATACTGAAAGAGGTGCCGGAATGGATAAAAACAAAAAATTATTCTACACAATCATCGGTGCAATCTCTGCACTTGCGGCTGCCACAGCAGCATTTCTCGCTTTAAAGAAGCACAGATGCGCAGAACAGAAGCTTATTGAGGAAATTGACGATATTGTTTCCGAAAAAGAGCCTGAGGAGGCTGCAAAGGAAGAACCGCAGGCAGAAGTTACAGCCGATGAGCTTGCTGAGGAAGAATAAGCAACAAGTTGTTGCACCAAATTCGGGTAGCAGTATTTGCATGTGCGAAAGTTAAATACCCGAGCGGTGCTTTCAATTAAGAATTGAAAGTTGAAAACAGAAAATGATGTCGGCGGTGTGCCACCGCAGTCTATTCAAGAAAACAGTTTAAAAAAGAAAATGCATCAGTTGCCCGAAAAGGTCTGATGCATTTTTGTTTTGTGCGAAGTAACCGCCAAACCCACAGCCGTGAGGCATTATAAAAACGCAGACATCATCTGATATCTGCGTTTGGTTGTCAAGATTTCTTTTGTTTTTTCTTCTGAACAGCGTCCTTGATTAAATAATAGATAAATATAACAAGAACAGTTCCTATGAATACAACAAAAGGTTTTGTGTATTTATATACCGATGCAAGGTGAATTTTCGGTGTAATCTGATTGCACAGGGTAAGAATTATCGGATGTACTATGTATATCAGAAGTGAATATCGCTGTCCGAGTCGGGCAAGTATGCTTGATACTTTGCCCGATTTGAATTCAACGGCAATTGTGAAGAATATAAACACCGCCATTGCAAGCAATGTAGTGCTGAAATACTGGTCACGGGGTGCGTTGAGTTTGTTGCTCACCAACAGATATTTTTCAAGGTCTGAGGTAGCACAGAATACAACCATTGCAATGATTGTAAGCACTTTTGTGAATTTGAAATTCTTTATACTTTCCCTGTGTTCGCTTATGAAAAGTCCGATTGCGAAATTAGGCAAACCTACAAAAATAAAGTTTCTTAAATAGATATAGGAGAATTCGCACCCGAAGAAAACTTTTGAATACTTGCCAAAGACGATATCGGCAAGTAGTAAAAGCGGTGTGATGTAGTATAGAATTTTGATTTTGTCAAATTTGTTGAGCAGCTTAACTATCAGCAGAACATACAGAATTGCTCCGACATACCAGAGGTGGAACGAAAACGGAGATTCATTAAAGACAAAAAAGTTCAGGTATGTTTCGGGCGATGTCATTTTCTCAATAAATGATACAAACGATTTGTCCTTTACAAAATCAACTATTAGTTCCCAGAACATAAAGATAATATTTGAAACGACAAAAAGAATTGCTATTTTTTTGATTTGCTTATTTTCTTTGCCCGACTTGACCGTGTTGGAATAGTAGTAACCTGTAATCATAAAGAATATCGGAACAGCAATTCGTGCAATCGGAGTAGTGTATTGACTGACGCCCGGTATAGGTGCGTGAATCATTACAACGAGAAATGCACAGAGAAATTTCAGAATGTCTACCCCGAGATTTCGGTTTTTATTAATTTTATTCATATATACCTCCTCAATGGCTTGTCGGTTAAAGCAACCGTAAGCCTTAATTCCCTCTGAATTTAAGATAAATGGCATAGACAGCCTTTTTAATTTTTTGAATTGGCGTAAGCCTGAAACCCTTCTTTTTCATAAGACTGAGGATTTCCGCATAATAGTCTTTGTTCTGATGTTTGAGAACATAGTTCATATATTTGTTCTTGTCTCTGTAAAATTTCGGAATATCAAAAACATTCTTATACAGTTCAAGTTTTCCGAGTGCCATAAGCTCAAATTGCGTTCTGACGCACTTTTCACAGTGACCGCAGTTGTTCTCACCGTAGTAACACACATTGAGGTTATCATATGTAATCGGAAATTTTGAAATGAAGTCAACCTTTTCAAGCCTAGTCTTTTCAAGACCTGTAATGTAAAAATCGGTACTTTCGGTACTCAGCATACTTGCCGTAAATGCCTCATAGTGTGCCGAGCCGGTGTCGCATTGTTTTATCGAAAAACTGCTTATCGGGTATCCCGACGCATAGTAATAGTTTTTGAAAAATTTCTGCATACACAAGACCGCCGAAAAGCTGCAATAATGATGAACCTTTACATACGGCAGGGTAAGATGTTCACCGAGATTTGAATTAATGTCAATCAACGGCATATCAAAGATTTTTGCGGATTTTTTTGCAATTTCAAGACGATTTTCGTACAGCTCGGCAGATTGTTCAGGTGTGTAATTAGCCGTACTTCTGTGGGAGCCGACATTGAAAAAGGTAAGATGACTCAGCTTTTCCGTTCTGTTTTCGGAAAGACTGCAAATTGTGTCAAATGAATCCACACCTCTCGAAAATCCTGTTGCCGATGCATTTTTGCAGCAGTAGTTTTCCTGTGTAAGCTCTTTTGCAGATATCGAAATTTTGTTGAATAATTTTGAATTTTTTGTAAGAACGGGAATGAAAATTTCATTAAGCTGAAAACACAGTTGCTTCGACATCTTTGCTTCTGCCGAAATATTCAGATTGTTGTTCATTGCATACGGCAACAGCGCAACAACGAATGCGTCGGCACTTTCGGTCAGATAGTCAGCATACTTTGCATCAACATCAAACCAGAGAGTGTAGGAAGACTTTCCGTTTTCGCTGATTTTTGAACAGAGTCTGGCACGATTATCAAGTTTTTCAATTTTCGGTTTGCCGATAATCAATGTTTCCATACTTTTACCCTCAAATTAATCTCTGAAAAACAAATCTCTTGTGTAAACCTTTTCTTTTACACAGTCAAGAACGGAGCTGTATCTGTTTGCAACGATTACATCCGATTTTGTGACGAACTTTTCAAAGTCGTTTTCAACGCCAAAGCCCTCGAATAAATCGACTTTAAGTGTTGGTTCGTAGATAATTAACTCGATGCCGTTATTTTTCAAAAGCTCCATAACGCTCTGAATTGAGCTTTGTCTGAAGTTATCGGAATTTGACTTCATTGTAAGGCGGTAAATTCCGACAGCTTTTGGATTTTTATTCATTATCTGTGATGTAATAAATTCTTTTCTTGTCTTGTTAGATGTTACAACAGCGCTGATTATGTCATTCGGAACATCCGAAAAGTTCGCCTTGAGCTGTTTTGTATCCTTTGGCAGACAGTAACCGCCGTAGCCAAAGGACGGATTGTTGTAGTGATTTCCGATTCTCGGATCAAGACACACACCGTCAATGATACTTTTAGTGTTAAGGTTCTTCATTTCGGCATATGTGTCAAGCTCATTGAAAAAGCTGACACGCATTGCAAGGTATGTATTTGCAAAAAGCTTGACCGCCTCTGCCTCTGTGTAGTCCATAAAGAGAGTGTCTATGTTTTCCTTAATTGCACAGTCTGCAAGTGCCGTTGCAAAAGTCTCGGCAGATTTTTGCAGTTCTTCATTTGCCATATCAACACCGACAATGATTCTTGACGGATAGAGGTTATCATAGAGAGCCTTGCCCTCACGCAAAAATTCGGGACTGAAAAGAATTTTTGTGTATTTGTATTTTTCGATAACACTTTTTGTGTATCCAACCGGTATAGTGGATTTGATAACTATAACCGCATTTGGGTTGCATTCAATTACAAGCTCAATTACAGCCTCAACGGACGATGTATCAAAAAAGTGTCTTTCGTCATCGTAATTGGTAGGAGTAGAGATAATTACAAAATCAGCATTTTTGTACGCAGATTTTGCATCGACGGTTGCAACCAAATTTAATTTTTTGTCAGCAAGATATTCTTCGATTTCCCTGTCGGCAATCGGAGATTTCTTTTCATTGATTAACTTTACCTTGCTTTCAACTACATCAACAGCGGTAACTTCGTGTTTCTGCGAAAGAAGTACGGCGTTTGAAAGACCTACATAGCCTGTCCCGGCAATTGCTATTTTCATTTGGTTTCACCTGATTACTTTTTTAATAATTTTTTTGCCTTTTGAATCTGTGACGGACTGAGAATTGACTTTGCTTTTTCCATCATCTTGAGCTTCATTCCGCCAAATTTCATTCTGTTGTCATGAAAAAGCCTGTTAATAAGCTTTGCGTCCTCTTCCATATCGGTGAAAATCTCAACAAAAATCGGTCGGTCGGATTCTTCTGCAAGTGTAGGAATAATGTTGTCAACTTCTTCCTTGGTTGTTGCGCTGTAATAGTCATATCCGAGTGATTCAATCCAGCCCTTTGCGCCCTTGTGATGTTCGGCGCAGATGTACTGATTGATTGTAGGAATCTTTTCCTTGCCCATAAAGAAGTGAAATTCTGAACCGCCGCCGTTGTTGAGAAGAATAATTCTCGCATTGTTCTTGATTCCTCTGATGCCTGCGGAGTTCATATCATAGAAGAAACTGAGGTCGCCCACAACGCAAAAGGCAAGCTCGTCTGTTGCCGATGCCTGTCCGAAGAACGAAGACATACAGCCGTCAATACCCAGAGCGCCGATATTGCTGTAAACCTTGACATTCGGTTTCAAATCGAAGAACTGCATAGTTCTTGTACTGCTGAGAATTGCAAGGTGCAGAACAGAACGGTCGGGAATAATTTCAGCAAGCTTTTTGGCAACATACATATTTGAGAACGGAAGATTGCTTGAATAATCAAGCATTTTGATATCGTCATTCCACATATTGTAGTATGTCATATCATTTTTTGAATCCTGCGGTGCGTTCTCTGCAAAGCAGCTAAAGAAATACTGCGGTGTACATTCAAATACATCTGTCAGCTTGTCGGAAAAATCTCTGATTCTTCCCGCAGTATCAATTTGCCAGTGAACAAATTTTTCCTTGTGAGCCTTAATCATAGGCTTGAGTTTATATGAAGCAATATTGTTGCCGAACGAAATAATAAGATCGGGGCATAACTCGCCGAACATTCCCTGCATTGAGCATTCTGACAAAGGATAGGTCATAAGGCAGCCCTTGCACTTGAGGTTTGACATATGCTCAACCGATATAAGGCAATTGTATTTCTCAAAGAACTTCTCAACGCACGCTCTGTCATCTTCCGAGAAACAGTTGTTCTGACCGGCAATGACAAGAATTTTCTTATATTTTGAAAGCCTTTCTGCATATTCACGCCACTTCTCGGAGGGCATATCGGGAGAGATTCTGTTGATTTTCCTAACCTGAGGAAGATTTTCACAATCATATACAGCTGAGTTTTCAACAATCGGAATATTGATATGCACAGGTCCTGTTCCGTGATGGTCAAGCTCCGAAAGAGCCTCGTTAATAAGTCTTTCGCAGTACCATCTGTCATTTCCGCCACGCACAACGGGAAGATTAACGGATTTTTTTGTAACCGATTCAAAAATATTGACCTGCTGGGTTTTCTGCAGCATAAGCTGATTTAATCTGTACGGGTCTTTGTCAGCGGTAATTGCGACAATCGGAACATCCTGATAAAATGCCTCTGTCATACCCGGAAGATAGTTGCTTACAGCCGTACCCGAGGTACAGATACAGGCAACGGGGGATTTTGTCTGTTGTGCAAGTCCGATGCCGTAATACACGGCACTTCTCTCGTCAACGACCGAATGACACTCAAAAAAATCGTCATTTTCAAGTGAATGAATTATAGGAATATCACTGCCTCCGGGAGAAAGCACCAATTTGTTGATATTATATTTTTTCAGAAGTGCAGTGAGCAACTGAATGCTTTTTATTGTAGAATACATACGCTTTCCTCCGCTTTAGTTTTTGATAATTCCGGAACCGCCTGAGATATACAGAGTATCTCCGACAACAAGATTGCAAAAATCGCTTGCCATATATACAGCCATTTGTCCGATTTCCTCGGTAACGGCATAGCGCTTTGCAGGAACTTCGGGCATATAAAGAGTATCATCTTCACTGCGGCCGAGCATCTCTGTGGCAACAGGTCCCGGACCGAGTGCGTTAACAACAATGCCGTGCTTAATAAGAGCAGACGCCGCCCCTTTTGTCATTCCGCAAACGCCCCACTTTGAAACTTCATACGGAGTCCATGCAGGCTTTAGTGCAGAAGACGAACTGATGTTGAGAATATGTCCTTTGATTTTATTTTTAATCATATAGTTTCCGACCTTCTGACACATAAAGTATGTGCCTTTGAGGTTGGTGTTGATAACCGAATCAAAGGTTTCCTCGGTAACATTGACAAAGTGTCCGTCACCGTGAGTTCCGGCACTGTTGACAAGAATATCAAGCTGACCGTTTTCTCCGAAAGTCTTTGATGCTTCAAGAATTTTTGCATCCATTGAAGGTACATTTGAAACATCAAGGGTAATATATTTGCAGGAGTCACCAAGCTTTGAACACGCATTTTTAAGTTTTATTTCGTTTCTTCCTGCAATAACAACCTTGCATCCGGCATTGACAAATGCTTTTGCAATGCCGAATCCGATTCCGCTTGCACCGCCTGTAATCAGGGCTGTTTTGCCGTTAAGAATATTGTTGTTCTCCTTCTGCACATACACGGGAACAACATTTTTTGCTTTAAAGGTTTTGATTATGCCCTGTCTGACTTTTTTTAGTGTATTTTTAAGACTCATTTTAATCACCGCTGACAAAGGATTTAAGATAATCCAAAGATATTATTGTCTGGTTCTTGATTTTTTCGTTCACATCGTACCAGTTTATTTCAGTTTCTCGGCAGTTTCCGTCAACAATTTCACGGTCGATTCCAAGACTTTTCAAAAGACCTTCGGAGCGGATGTTTCTTCCGCTTTTGTTCTTGAATTCAACAAAAAGATTCTTGTTGAAAATAACAGAAAACGCTGTTCCGTGAAACGAGTTTGTAACAACATATTCGGCATTTTTGAAACAGCCGACAAATTCCTCAACAGTAGGGGCAACAATATAATTTATACCGTGACTTACAGGGTGAGGTGCATCGTTTATGCAGTAAACGGGAAGGTTCTTTTCTTTTGACAGTTTAAGGGCAAAATCCACAAGCGAAACTGCCGGATTAGCCGTAAAAATAAGGATATACGGTTTGTCGATTTTTGAAACGGCAATCTTTTTCCATTCGTCTGCCGAAATCAGCAGGGTAGGATCAAGATGAGTTTCGGCAGTTCTGCCCGTGAGTTCTTTTACAAGCTTTTCTCCGCTCGGTTCACGAACTGAGAACTTCTGAAAACCGTTCAGCCTTTTTTTATATTCATCAATAAATTCATCGGGCAATGTCGGAATGGCAAAGCTTGCCGCATATGAATACTTCTGTCTGTCATCGGCAAATGTCAGAAAATAAGCGGGATCAAAACCGACGCATCTCGGACTCCACACCTGATCGCTTCCCGAAATGAACAAGTCATAATCGTTTTTAAGCTCCTCGATATTCTGCGGAGTATACGACTTGTTACTCTTTACAAGATAGTTATTGAAAAACGACTTAAAAGCGTCTCTTCGTTTTGCTCTTCTTCTTACCATGACACAGCTTTTTGCAAAGGATTTCAGAAGGTCGTTTTTATAAATGCGAAAGGGTTTGTAGTCGGCTGTGATTTTCGGACAGATATAGTCAACAATTTCACACTCTGCACCGAGCGAGGAAACGGTTTTTTGCAACGCATAGCTCTGAAGCACAGCGCCGTAGTTCAATGCACGGTGAAATGTTACAATGCCTACCTTTTTCATTATCTGCTTCCCCCTGATTGTTTTTTGTACAAAAAATATCCCATGGGATAAAATATGACAGCAAGAGCCCTCTTTAAAAATGTGTCGGGCATCTTTTTTATTTCGGAAAATCTTTTGCCGTTGAGTAAGCCGTCACGGGAAAGTCCCACAAATTGTTTGATAAAGAACTTAGGATTGCTCTTTGCGTAATCCCAACATTCGTTTATAAAGTGGAGTCTTACGAAAATAGTTTCCCTGTGAGCCGAGTAAGCGTTACCTGTCAAAGAATTTTCCTGATCGTTTATGTAATATCGCAACGGTGTGTCAATAAAACGGGTTATATACTTTCTTCCGATATTGTCCCAATAGATATTTTCGGGATAAAAATGAAGTCCCGAAACACGCGGATATGGGTTGGCTCTGATTATTTTAAGTTTTGTCATTCCCCACATCTCACCGTCAATTTTATACTTCAATCTCAGGTCAAGGTCGGAACAGTCAAATCGTTCTGACGGCAGAGGACAACCGTTTGTTTTGCCGCTTTCGTTACAGGTGCGGCACGAAATTCCCTTGTATTTTGACCTGTCTTCATCGGGAATTTTGTTCCATTCGTTTATAAATGTTTCAAGGGCGTTGTCTTTTACGCTGTCATCGGAGTCAATCGTTATAAAGAATTCACCCTTTGCAATCTGTGCCGCAACATTTGTTGCAATGTGTTTTCCTTTGTTGGTCTGATATTTATAGGTTATGTTAAAGTCGGGCCTGTCGCTGATGAATTTCTCAACCGTTTCTTTTGTGTTGTCGGCTGAACCGTCATCAACAATTATCCATTCAAAATTTCTGTATGTCTGTCTTTTCAGCGCCTCATATAATCTGGGCAGAGTTTTTGCCCTGTTATATGACGGTGTAAAAACGGAAAAAGTATATTCAGTCATTGCAACCTCAAAATGATAATAATTTAGCTTTTCTTAAACTTCTTCTTAATTTTATCCTTGATAAGAACGAGTTCTTTTCTTGAGAAAATGAGCGGAACGGAAACGGCATATCCTGCCAGTCCGCTTGCTGCACAGAGAAGAAGGAATGATATCCAGCTGTTTGCGTGTGCAAAGCTGTTGATAAAGATGAATATGGTGATAACAACAGCAAAGCAGAACCATCCTCTGAAAATAGACCTGTAATATGTTGTAAGCTTTATTTTCAAAATATGTGCGGCGTACAACGGAACAAATACTATCGCTTTAAGACCGATAAAAACAGAGCTGACGCCTGCAATAGCATAAACACCGAGCGGTGTAAAGTGTATGAGCAGTAAAACGATAATAACCGTAAGAACACCGCTCACAAGCGAGATAAGAACGGAGGCCTTGAGCTTGTTGCATACGGTGAAAAGGCTAGAAAGAGTTCTTGTGTGACAGGTAAACAGGTATGAAATACATACAAGCACCGACAAAATCTGAATTATGGTAATTTCGTCCGGAGATTTGGTCGGCTGCCACAATGTATAGAACTTGTTGCCAAACGCAATAAATCCCGCAAGAGGTGCAGTCATGAGAAAACTCATAATCTTTGACGAAAACTTTGTTTCTTCAACAAGTAAGTCCGTGTTGTCCTTTGCATAAAGGATTGTAAATCTGGGAGTGAATATATTTGCAATTGTTGTAATAAGGTTATCAATGCAGTGCGGAATGGTGTTTGCAATCGACAAAAGTCCCATGAGTCCCGCTCCGAGAGTCAGGTTACAGATTAACAGATCAAGACCTCTGTTCAGAGCTGTGCTGAGATAACCGATTGATGACCAAATTCCTGCGGAAATAAGAACTTTTACCAGCTTGAAACTGAAAAGGTTGAAGTCCATTTTTACTTCCGGCAGAATTTTTTTCTTGACTTTGATATTGGTAAGCAAAAGAAAAATTCCGCTTGCAAGTGACGCCATAGCGATAAAATATACTTTTGCGGGAAAAAACGAGAACAAAATTACTACAAGCAAGAGCTTGAGCGTGTTTGACGCAATATCACGGAGGGAATTGATATACAGCTTGTTTTTTACAAATGCCGCAGTAGTAAATATTGCCGTGATGACGCTGATTATAAATGTTGCAAAAGTGAGCGCAAACAATATCTTTACGCTGTCAACAAGATTTTCGGGAACATTCAGTATAAATTCAATGTTGAATGTAATAATTGACGAAACCAAAAGTAAAACGCCGGCAATAATCAGGTCGGCAACCAGAACCGAGCTGAAATATCTTGATGCCTTGTCAATGTTTCCTTTGCTGTATTCAATTGAAATAAATCTGCCCGACATTGAGTTGAGAGCAGATGTTACAATGGTGGCATACTGGACAAAGTTGTTTGCAAGTCCGATAAATCCGTAGGTTTCAGAACCGAGTTCCTTTACAAGATAGGGTGCAAGAACAAAGTTAATTCCTGTTCCTATCAAAAAAGACACTATGGCGGCAACCATATTTATTGCCATTTGTTTACTTGTTGATAATTTTTTCATAATATGACCTTAGTTTTAACTGATTAAAATTTTGGAAAAGCATTGAAGAGCTGTTCTTTCTTCAGTTCAACAACATCCGGATCGATTCTGTAATTATTTTTCACCTCGCTGATTGTAGGCATATCGCCGTTTGAACAATCAAAGGGGGTGTGTGTAATGTCAAAGGCGGAGAGGTAATCATTGTACTTGTTTCCGTCACCGAACATATTGTTCGTAAGGGTTATGTGCATATTGGGAATGTGGAAACTGTCAGCAACAATCATACCGTGAAGGCTGCTTGAAATAATGTATTCGCACTCGCCTATTTTTTCGACAACCTTTTTTGGGTTTTCCTTCAGGTCAATAAGCGTTGAATTATCGTAGTTATCTAGAAGTTTTTTCACAACAGGGTGATCCTGTTCCTTAAAGTGCGGGATAATTCCGACATGATACTTTTTTTCGGGATAAAATCCAAGCCACCTTTCGGCAAGAAGTCCTCCGTCACCTGTCGGCACATCAAGCTTTTTGCCGAGAATATTTTCCATTCTCAGCAACGAAAGTCTGCCCCTCAGAGCGTGTATATGTATATGTCTGAACATCAGCCCCAAATCAAGCTCGGCATTGCCTCGGATAAAGCCCGTACTCCATATGTGGACATTATCATTCATAAAATGCTCAATTTTCTGCTTTGCTCTGATCCTCGGATATGTTGAATACATTATGTGGTCAAGTGCAGAACCGATTGCAATCAGGTTACAGCTTTTAAGGTCTTTTCTTACAACCTTGATGTTAAACAGTTCTTCAAGCATATCTTTATTAAGAAGATCTCCCATATTCGGAATTGGGGGATACATTATCTTATATACCATTGTATTTTCTCCGTTGTATTATTTGCGCCGTGAGCAGAAGCTCTGATTAAGAGATATAAATATCGGATTTGTCTTGCATATGTATATCAGCGAATAAGTAATCAGCATCCATATTGATGTTGTTGCCCATGGTTCGGTGGAAATCAGAAGTTTTGGAAGTGTTACGCACACAAGCATACAGCACAACGCAAATTCCGACTTATCTTTGATTCTTGTGCATACAACCTTTGCCGTCAGCGAAAGGCTTGAATATACCGGAATAAGTCCGAATACAATTCCGCCTTCAAAGAGGTATTGGTAGATGTACTGGTGCGGATACGGCCATGAACGGTTTGCAAGCTCGCCCGTAACCTTTGAGAAGGTTTCAATGCCGTAGCCGAAAATAGGATTGTTCGCAATTGCGGTCAATGTAAATGCATCAATTGTGGTTCGTCCGTCAGATACATCACCGAGTTCAAGATATTTAATCATTTTTGAAATGAAGCTCGGAACGCTGTTTAAAATACTGTTGCACAAATCTGCCAGCGAATGCAACAGAGGAAGTGCAAATATAATTATCAAAATTCCGATTACAGAGAAGACAATAATGAGCGACAGCTTAATCGCAGACAATTTTTTGCGTTTGTCGTCATCGTATGCGTTTATGACAAGCACAATGGCACAGCAGGCAAGACAGAGAACAGCGCCTCTGTTTGCAAACAAAACAATTTTAGCCATTATGTAGAGGTTGTATATGTATGTAAGCTTTATGAGAAGGTTCGACTGCTTTCTGTACAGCTTGAAATGTATCATGGCAACGATAACAGGTGACAAAATTGCATAAATATTTCCCATATATGCCTGATTGTATTTTTCGTACTGGAGAACGAAAAACAAATTTATAATCGGCAGGGTTATAAGGGAAAGATAGAGAATATACCGCATCACAAGTTCCCCGTCAAGCTTTTGACTTATGACATAAATCGGTATTATTGCGTAAAATATGAACTGAATCACATCCAGCTCGCAGTTATTTCCGTGAAAAATAAGGGAATAAAGATACCACAAGGTTGCAAAGGAGAGAAAGAACATAACAGGAAGTTCTATAGTCACTTTCTTGTAGTAAATTATTTCCGCAAAGATTATTGTAAGTGCAATTACCAAAATTATAAAATTGTTCTGAAAATCTTTAAAAGCCGGAATACGACCGATTGTACCCGTGATGGTCTGTGCTGAAATCATCATGGCTACAACAAAGCTGTTAAGTTTTATGAAAAGCCGGTCTTTTGAGTTTTGAAGCGTGTTTTCCATAAATTACCTCGGTTATTTTCGCAGAATAAAAATCATTCCGTCTTTAACAAACAAAAACAGAGCCTTTGCCGGACTGGAAGTTTTGAACGCCCAATGCATAGCCTTTTTTAACTGTTTTTGTTTTAAATATGCCTTGCCGATTTCCGTATAATGAATGTTGTACAATCTTTTTTGTTCTTTCTCGGTGAATTGTTCAATAATCGGCTTCATTTTATTAAGATAGTGAAGTCTGTATTGTTCATAGAGCTCGCCCTTCGGCATATTTCGGTCAAGCTTGAACTTTTCAATGCAGACATCATTTATGCAGGCAACCCTGCAGCCGCAGGCAACACGGGCAAAAAATTCAAGATCCTGATGACGCTTGAATGATTCGTCCCATTCCTTTACATAGTCAAGCACACTTCTTTTAATCATAATTGTACTTGAACAGGCAATTATTTCGTTGCACAAAAAGCGGTAAAGAAAATTGTCGGCATTATCAGCTTTTACAATGCGGTCGGTGTTCTCGGTCATATGCTCCACAAACGAGCCGTAAATCATTGCGTAATCATCGGGAAGCTTTTCAAAGCAGTCAACCTGTTTCTGCGTTTTGTCCGGAAGAAATACATCGTCATCATCAAGAAAGCCCAAATAAAATCCCTTTGACGCTCTGATTCCTGTGTTTCTGGCGGCAGAACCGTTAATATTTTTTTTGTGTACAAGATATTTTACATTTTCAAATGTTTCGTATTTTTTCATTTTTTCGGCAGTAAGCAACTGTTCCGGTTCGTTTTCGCCGTTATCGTCAACAACGATTACCTCAATGTTTTTGTATGTCTGGTTAAGAACGCTGTCAACGGCAGAGTTGATCTTGTCGGCACCTTTATATGTAGGAATGATAACGGAAACGAGCTGTTGCATTTATACCACCTTAAAATGTTTTTGCTGTAATTATAAATTTTTTTGTGCGTGTCTTGCTTTGAGTGTGCGGTCAATGTAGAAGTCCTGAAGAAGCTTTGCCGTGTTGCGCACATCGAATCCGGCGTCTGTAACCTGTTTCTGACAGTCCTTCCTTTTATATGTGCCAAGCACATCAAGGCAGGTTTTTGCCCATACATCGGCAGAGTCTGAAAGCGAAAGCCGTGTTACATTGTCCGTAACAACGGTTTCATCGGCAATAACATCGCTCATAACAATCGGCAATCCGGAAGTCTGTGCTTCAATGCCCGTAAGCGGCAAGCCTTCCCATAATGACGGAAAAAGGAAAAGGTCAAGCGCCTGATACAATACGCTTGTGTCCATAACGCCTGTAAAAATCACATCATTTTCAAGACCGAGTGCCTTTGCTTTAGCTTTTATATCGTCCTCAAGCGTTCCTTCACCGCAGAGAACAAGAACCGTGTTCTTATTCATCCTGTGAATCTCGTTAAAGACATCAAGAATGAATGTATGGTTTTTCGGCTGTGCAAAACGGCCTACATGACCGATGACGATTTTGTCACCGACGCCGAGCTTTTCACGCATATCTCTGCGTGTCTGTTCGTTATATTTGAATCTGTCTGTTTCAATGCTGTTGTTGATATATTTTACTTTTCCGTCCCGAACAGCTTGTTTTCCGAACAGCCATTCTCCGGCAGGCTTTGAGCACATAAACATATCCGTGCAATGTTTTTTGATGAACATTTTTTCGTAAAGAAAGAAGAAATATTTCAGATTTACGACAGTTTTCGCATTGTGAGCATGTGCAATTCTTGTCGGGATTCCTGCCTGATGAGCATAGTCAAGCGTCCAGAGTCCCAGTTCCTGATGAACATGAAAAACTTTGTACTCCGGATGACTTGTGAGAATATTCATACATTCCTTTTTGTATTCTCTCATATGCAGGGGATTAAACGGACGGGTTCTGTAAACTTTTCCGCCGTATTCTCTGATTTCTTTTTCGTAATAACCCTCCTGAGGTCTGTGAACGAGAAAATCAAATAAAAGCCGTTCCTTATCTATGTATCTGTATAAATTCATTACGAGGGTTTCAATTCCGCCCGCATCCATCAGTACAATGTTGTGCAAAACTCTTATCGGTTCCATACTGACCTCCGTATCATTTCTTGATTTTATGCAGTGCGGGAACTATTTTGTCGTGAACAATTCCGATTGAACCCGCAACAAAGCCCTGTGGCAGAATATTGAACATCCTGCCGCCTAATTTTTTGACGGCACTGCGGTTGTCTTTCCACAGCGGTGTGTCTGCCCATTCACTCTTTTGCTTGTAATCAAGATACTGTTTTATCATAGGATGATTGTTGTTTTCAATCCACGGCCTTGTTCCGTCCATAAAACAGGTCGTAAAATGAACAATACAGGGGTTGGAAACTGCGTCAAGCACCTGAGCTTCCGTATAGTACCGACTTGCTTTCTTGGCTCTTTTCACATTTTTGTAATTGAGATAAAAAACAATTGAGTATGCGTTGTAGTTGAGCGGAATAAGAAGCTTGTCCTCGTTTGCGGTGCAGGCATTGAGTACAGGCTGGTCAGCAAAGGAGAGCTGACGATGCGACTGTATAAATTCCTTGAAATTTTCTTCAAGCTTTCTTCTGCGGATTTCCGCAAGATTAAGCATAATATTGCCTGCGCTTATATATGTGTCATCGGGTTTCATTCCGATTTCTTTTTTGTAGCTGTCACCGATACAATCATATGCGCCGGCAACAATTTTGTCTTTCATATCAATGTTCCATAACGGCTCAAGAGAGGACATTATCATTGTGTCACAATCAATGTGAATAACCTTGTCAACCCATTCGGGCAACAGACTTGAATAAAAAAGTCTTGCAAATGTGCTGATATTCCATCTTCCGATGTTGATCGATGAGTTTGTCAGCTTTTCAATATCGGAAATGGGAATAAAAGTAATCTGACGGTTAAATTTTCGGCACATTGTTGTGAATTTGTCTTTGTTTTCCTGCGACATACCGTTTTCAATCAGGAAAATATTTAGTTCGTCAACAGATTGGTTGCTTTCAAGCAGAGAATACATTGATATTCCCGCAACCATCGAGTAGCTGTCCGAACTCGAATAAACTACATTCATTTTACCCTCCGGGGCTTATATACTAAAACTTATTTAAGATACTTATCCTCGTATTCCTTGAACGATTGAAGATTTTTATCTTTGTCGGCAATAATAAGATTTTCAATACCGCCGATTTCATCAAACGGCCATTCAACCCCCAAATCCGGATCGTTGTACATAATGCCGTCATCATATTCGCCGTAGAATTTTTCACCGCATTTGTATGAAACAACAGACGGTTCAAGCACAAGATAGCCGTGTGCAAAATGTTCGGGAACATAGAGTTCATTCATATTTTCTTCGGAAAGGTAGAAGCCCTGCCATTTTTTGAATGTAGGTGATTCGGGACGGAGGTCAACGATAACATCAAAAACCTTGCCCTTAATGCACCGTACCAGCTTTGCCTGTTCGTGAACTCTCTGAAAATGAAGCGCACGAATTACACCCTTGTGAGAAACCGTGTAGAAAACCTCGGCAAGGTTGTGTTCAAGGCCGTTAGCCTCAAAAACTTCCTTTGAGTAGTCCTTTATAAATGCACCTCTGATATCGGTTGCACAGAACGGTTTGATGAGGTATGCACCCTCAAAGTCCGTATTGCAAAATTCAAATTTCTGTATCATTAAAATACACCTTACTTTAAAAACTAATTGAGTGATTTAAGCCATTCCATTGTTTTTGAAACACCTTCGGCAAAAGAAACCGAGGGCTTGAAATAACAGTCTGTTTCAATATCGGCTGTATCAAATGCCTCAAGCGGCATATTTACTCCCGTAAAAGGTACATCGCCGAAAATCGGTCTTGCGTTGGGGGCAAGCGTCTGTTGTATTTCAAGAATAAATTCTTTAAGAGGTCTTGCGTTTCCGCTGCCGATTGTATATTCCTTGTTAGGTTTACCGTATTTTCCGATTGCCTCAAACGCTCTTGCAACATCGTCAATATAGATGAAGTCATAGTTCTGTGTTGCGGCGGTGAACTGCAACGGCTCATTTGCAATGATTTTGCGGATTGTAGAATTTACAAAACGGGGCGAAAGCTCACCGACGCCGTATGCGTTTGTGATAACTGCCCAACAGAGGTCAATTGAAAGGCTGTTTGCAATCGGTTTGCAAATTGCTCTTGCAATCAGCTTGCCTGCACCGTAAATGTACGGAAGTCCGGGCTTGCTTTCCTGAGTGTAAACAGCGGTGTAGGTTTCCTTTTCCATTATTGAACCGGCATTTACAAACTTTTTGCACTGCATTTTGTTGGCTGTTCTGAGAGCACGAGCGGTCCACAGGGCATTTTGCAACTGAACATTTTCATCGCATCTGAGCGATCCTGCCGAGCCTACCCATGCAAAGTGGTAGAAAACATCAATATCTCTGTCGGAAATTATGTCAGCCAAGGTTTCAATCTCATCAAGCTCGCAATACACAATTTCAACGCCGCTGAGATTCTTTATGTTATCAATGCTTTCGTTTTGATCCTTAACAACGGCAAACACCTTTATACCATCGGCACAAAGTCTTTTGCAGACATTTGAGCCGATAAAACCGTTTGAGCCTGTTACAATTGCCTTTTTCATAAGTAAACCTCTTTTTTTATTTGCCGTATGATTATTTCAGAAATTCTTCAATCTGCCTATCCATACAGCCTCTTACATTGCCGTTTTCCATATAACAGCATGACCATTCGACCGTTTTTTTCACTGCATCATCAACATGCCAATGAGGTTTCCAGCCAAAAACAGTCTTGAGTTTTGAGCAGTCAAGCTTGAGAAAATTAGCCTCGTGGACTGCATTCTTTTCACTTTTGTCAATCCGGTTTATATTGCCGGCATATTTTACGAACAAGTCAACAAGTTCGCCTGTTGTTATGCAATCGCACTCGTCAGGACCTACATTATAACAGTCGGCAAACTTAATGTCCCCGTACTGGGCTTTTGCAATCATAAGATATGCATAAAGCGGTTCGAGAACATGCTGATACGGTCTTGTGGAATGCGGATTGCGGACTATAATATCCTCGCCCTTTTCCAACGCCCTCACGCAGTCGGGAATAATTCTGTCGTTTGCAAAATCTCCGCCGCCGATAACATTTCCTGCTCTCGCTGTGGAAATTGCCGTCCTTCCGTCGGCGAAGAAAGAATTTTTGTAGCTGTGGGTTACAAGTTCCGAGCAGCTTTTGCTGTTTGAATATGGATCAAACCCGTCAAGCGGTTCGTTTTCACGATACCCCCATTGCCATTCCCTGTTTTCATAAACCTTGTCGGTTGTAACATTGAGAAACGATTTCACACAGCTTGACTGCCGTACACACTCAAGAATGTTGACCGTTCCCATAACATTTGTTTCATATGTGTACGCAGGCATTTTGTAGCTGTCACGCACAATCGGCTGAGCCGCAAGATGAAGTACAATCTCAGGCTGTGCCTCATCAAATGCCTTTTTAAGCGAATCAAAATCACGGATATCTCCGATAACCGATTTTACATCGCTCTCGATATTTGCAATCTCAAAAAGTGACGGTGAGGTTGGCGGATTAAGCGAATAACCCGTTACATCCGCACCGGCATTTGCAAGCAGTTTGCAGAGCCAACTGCCCTTGAATCCTGTGTGTCCCGTAATGAACACTTTTTTACCCTTATAAAAATTAAGCATCATTCCGACCACACTTTCCAAGGAGCAGTACAGTCGTTCCAAAGCTTTTCAAGACGTTCCTTGTCACGCAATGTGTCCATACACTGCCAAAATCCGTTATGCTTGTAGCACATAAGCTGACCTTCTCTTGCAAGCTGTTCCATCGGCTCACGCTCAAACATAACTGTATCGTCTTTTATATAGTCCAAAACCTTCGGTTCAAGCACCATAAAGCCTGCGTTAATCCAGCCTGAGTCAATATCGCTTTTTTCACGGAAAGCTCTGACTTCGTTGCTTTCGGTCAAATCAAGCACACCGAATCTGCTTTCGGGTTTTACGGCTGACATAGTTGCAAGCTTGCCGTGCTTTTTGTGAAAATCGAGCAGAGCGTTTATGTCAACATCGGAAACACCGTCGCCATAGGTCATAAAAAACGGTTCGTCTCCGATAAAATTGCGAATCCTTTTAAGTCTGCCGCCCGTCATCGTGTCAAGACCTGTGTCAACAACAGTAACCTTCCATTTTTCGGCTCTTTTGTTATGGACGATAATCTTATCATCCTGAGTAAAATCAAAGGTGATGTCTGATGTATGAAGAAAATAGTCGGCAAACCATTCCTTGATTACATGCTGTTTGTAACCTGCACATATGATGAACTCATTCACACCGTAGTGGGTGTATAGCTTCATAATGTGCCACAAAATAGGCATTCCGCCGATTTCAATCATTGGTTTAGGTTTGAACTGGGATTCCTCGGAAATTCTTGTTCCGTATCCTCCTGCGAGTATAACAGCTTTCAAAACTCTGCCTCCTTAAACAGCGCCCTCACCCTTGAAAACAGAGGTGATAGTTTTGAGAATAATTTTCAGGTCAAAGCAGACAGAGCGGTTTTTGATATAGCAAATTTCCATTGCCCTTCTGCGTGTGTATGTAGTACAGCTTCTGCCGTTTGCCGCCCAGAAACCCGTAAGCCCCGGCTTAACGCTCAAAAGCATATCACGGTAGTTGCCGTAAATTTCAGTTTCAACCTCCATAACGGGCCTTGGTCCTACAATAGAGATGTCGCCTTTTAAAATATTGAAAAGCTGAGGCAACTCGTCAAGGCTTGTTCTTCTCATAAATTTGCCGACCTTTGTGACTCTGGGATCGTCTTCAAGCTTGAAATTTCTTTCATACTCAGCCTTCTGATCGGGAGTAAACTGCTTGATAAGATCTTCGGCATTCGTTACCATACTTCTGAATTTATATATGTTTAAGGGTTTTCCGTCTTTTCCTACACGCCTATGAGTAAAAAATACAGGACCTTTGTCTGTTGTTTTGATAGCTGCTGCAAGAATTAAAAAGACAGGCGACAGGATAATCAGAGCGGCTGACGAGCATATGATGTCAAAAATCCGTTTAAAAAAATCATAGACGGGCTTTTGTTCAGTTGTATGTCCGTTTGATGACGCACTTTTGTTTATGCTTTTTACGGATTCCATTTTTCCCTCCGTGGGCAGGACTAGCCTGTTAGTTTATGTTTGCAAAGGCGGTTTGGCATCAGTCATTTGTTGATGTCTTGTAATATCCGCCGTATCTTGAGTAATAGCCCTTGCCCTTACGGGTTTCGTGAGGCTTTACACGGTTAAGAATAACACCGAGAATTTTTGCGTTGGTTCTTTTGATAACTTCAACTGTTCTTGAAAGCTCAGGATATGTTGTTGAGTTATTTCTTGCAACAATAACAACACCGTCAGACGCCTTCATAATAGGCAGGGCGTCAATAACAACGCCGATTGGCGGTGTATCGAAAATAATGTAGTCGTAATTTTTTTCAAGAGTTTTGATAAGATCAAACATAGATTCACTCGCAAGAAGCTCTGACGGGTTCGGCGGAATAGCGCCGTATGTAATTGCCTTGAGATTCTCGATTTTTGTATCCTTTACAATGTCCTCAAGTGAACATTCCTCGTTGAGGTAGTTTGTAAGACCGGGAGTAGGTGTGATTTTTAAAGCTGTGTTAACTCTCGGACGGCGAAGGTCACATTCAACAACGATAACCTTTGTGCCAACCTGCTGAGCAAGAGCAGATGCAACATTGATTGAAGTTACGGTTTTGCCCTCACCTTTTGTTGAAGAAGTAAAGGCTACCTTTTTACAACCCTTTTTGAAAATTGAGTATGCGATGTTTGTTCTTGCTGTTTTGTATGATTCACGAACCTGAAAGCCAAGTGCCTCGGTGTCGATTGAACGGTCGATTTTAGTCTTTTTCATTGCAGTTTCACTCCTTTAACAATTAATAACCCGATTCGTAGTCACCGTACTTCTTTTCGGCTGCCTTCTGATTTGAAAAATATTCAAAGTCGGGAATAGCGGCAAGCAACGGAAGGTCAAGAACGGTTGTCATTTCATCATTGTACTTGATTTTAACATCAAGGATGTCACGGACGAATGAAATGATGAGTGAAATAATAAGACCTGCGGCAAAAGCTATCATAACATTTCTCGAAACATTCGGGGATGTAGGAGCTTTCGGTGTTGTAGCCTTGTCAACAATTTTAAGCTTTGCATTGTCCTTTACATTGGCAATTGTATCTGGTGCAATTTTTGCAATTGCGTTGCCTATGTTTTTTGATTCGGACGGACTGCCCGAATTTACAAGCACCTTAAAAACCTCGGTATCTTCAATGCTTTCAAACTTAATCATTGATTTAAGCTGTGACGCCGTGTATTTTTCTTTGAGTTCCTTTGAAACGGAATTGTAGAAAGAATTTGAATCGAGCAACTCGATATAGGTGAGAACAAGATTCTTTGCGTAGTTGATACTCTGATAATCATCATAAGCCGACTGGCTTTTGTAGTTGGTTTCAACATAAAGCTTTACGGTTGAAGTATATGTTTTCGGAACAAAAAATGTTGTTACAAAATATGACGCAGCCGCACATAAAAGCGACAGCACCGCAATAAACACAATATTTTTCTTGATAATTCTCGTTATGTCCTTGAATGTTATCTCCATTAAATTACTCCTCTTCCCGGCTTTTGCACGCATATGACATAATGCCACAATTGACACGAAAGTGCTGCAGGCGCAAAACGGCACAAAAGCACAAAATAATTTTAAACATTTACTACTATTATATTTTAAATCAGTAAAAAAATCAATATGAACAAAGGGCTCAATAAAGGAAAAAAGATGTCTTTTTTTTGCAGAATATGCGATTGCTCTGTTTTTTATATGTATAAAACGCACATAAAATATAAGATTATTTTGTTACAGTTAGCTGTTAAGCACATAAATAACGAGCTGAAATAAAGCTCAGGTAAAATTTGCAAAAAAAATAAACAAAAATACGGTGAATAACCGATAAATTTTCTACTTATATATTAGTATGTCACAATATGTCATAATAAGAAAACAATTACAGAAAAAGGTGTAGGGTAAGCGGATAAGGTCTGCACACGAATATTTGCAAAAAAAGAAATTCATAAATCGGCAGGCGTATTTTTATGCAAAAGCCAATAAATTAAAATACGAAATCAGAGAAAACGATGCAGTCATAATTGATTTAAAACGGCATAATGCACAATGAAAATGCCTGATTTGACAAAAGGATTGTAATTTTTCCGAATATAACAAATTTTTATAATAAAATGCTTTACAAAATGCGAAATGTGGTGTATAATACTGTACAAAGAAGTTAAATGGTGAAGTTTTCCATTGTGCTCCCTGCAGTTTTCGGCTTGCAGATGCGTATTATGCCAATGAATCCGTGAAGCTTCTTGCTGATGAAAACAAAATAAATACAAGGTGGTATGAACTATGAAAAAGTTATCAGCAATGTTAGTAGCGTTCATCCTTGTTGCAGCAACTGCTTTCACTGCTTTTGCAGCAGGAATCAATGACAGCGAACAGGCTGTTCTCAACGAACTCAAGACATCTGTTAAGATGAACGGTTCAGAGATGGTTATTCCGAGCGAGTTTGTAAACCAGGCTGAAAACTACTTTAACACAATCGACATGACAGCAGATGAGTCATCTCAGATCGTTGCTATTCTCAAGAAGGGCGAGAGCTTCCTTGAGAACTCAGGTGCATCTAATATTGCAGATCTCACATTTGCTCAGAAGCAGACACTTCTTTCTTACGGTAAGGAAGTTGTCGGTGTGCTTGGTATGACAATGTCATATGACACATCTACAAAGAAGCTTACAATTTACGGCAAAGACGGCAAGGTTGCATTCTCAGCTACTCCTACACTTACAAAGGCAGGCAGTGTTCAGGATAACAGTGTTATCAAGACAACAGGCGCAGAGGCTGACTTCAGCGGCATTATCGCTGTTTCTGCTGTTGCATTTGTAATGGTAGCAGGCGGTGCTTTCTACCTTGCAAAATCTAAAAAAGAAAGAGCTTGATTCTAATGTCTGATAAAAAAATCAGACACGGTCATAAATCAAAGAATGGGAAGAGTTTTATAATTCTTCCCATTATCTTTTGTTTGATAACATATCTTGTGCTGTATCTTGCTTTTGTTCCGTCCTTTTCACCTGTGATTTCGGCAGTAGGTATGTTCTTCTCAGATAATGAAAAGGATTATTCAACAGAGTACGATAATATTTTTGTGCCCGTGTCAGAAAACTCAACCGTTCCTACCGTTACAAAAAAGGATTCAAACGGTCAGGAAAAAACTTATGTTAAAAATGACTCCGTTCAGTACCCTAACTACGGGAATCTGTTCGGTGAGCTTATAATCAATGACTGCAATGTTGACGCAAATCTTTTTTTCGGTGACAATGATGTTGCGCTCAGAAACGGTGTAGGCATTTATGCCGGAAGCTTTGTCCCCGGTTACGGCGGAACAATCCTCGTTGCAGGTCATAACAACACTTATTTCAACGGTCTTAAAAACGCAGAGGTCGGTCAGAAGGTTGAAATCAAGACAAGCTACGGTAATTACATCTATGAAATCACCGACACGGCTGTCAAAAAAGCGACTGACAGAACCGCTTATGACCTTTCGGCGGATTATGAAAATCTCATAATGTACACCTGCTATCCGTTTGACGCACTCGGTCTTACAACACAGAGATATTTTGTGTATGCAAAGTTAGTGTCGGGTACTCCGATTGATAAGGAGGCGAACTGATGAATTCTAAAGTAAGACATATTATTTACGGAATAATTTCGTTCGTTCTCTCGTTTGTACTGTTTTTGCTTTCGTTTGCAATTGTTCTTCAGTCAACAATCCTCAACCCATCGTATATTATGGATAATATGAATACGAGCAACTATTTTGTTGACAAGCGTGACGAAATCAAAGAGAGCCTTGTTGACCTCGGTTATGCGTCGGGACTTGATGAAAAGTTTTTTGAAAATGTTGTTGACGAAGTGACAATTCACGATAATACACAGGCCTATCTCAACAGCTTTTATGCAGGCGAGGAGGCTAAGATTGACATAACAGCGTTTAAGCAGAAATTCAACAGCGAGCTTGACAGCTACATAAGTAAGAATAATCTCAAGGTTGCAAACGATGGGAGCAGAGAATATCTCATCAATCAGGCTGCTAACATTTATGCGGCGGCGCTCAGAATACCGCTTTTTGCCACACTTTCTGTTTATCTCATCGCATTGAAAAATATGATGCCGTTGATTATCGGCGGTCTTGCAGTCCTTGTCGCAATTATATGCGTAATCATCATCTTTACAAATCGTTGGAAGCACAGAGCGGTAAGGTATATCTGTTATTCAACATCTGCGGCATTCCTTACGGTTGGTATAATTCCGGCGGTGTTGCTTTCAACAGGCTATATGAGCAAGATTAATATTGATTCAAGGGCGTTCTACAATCTCTTTGTTCTGGGTATGAACAATATTCTTATCGCCGTTGCAATCTGCTCTGTAATCTTTTTTATAATTTCAATCGGACTTTTCTTTCTGCACAAGAGTATGCGCAGACACGCAAGTGAAGACTGATAAAATGGAAAGTTAAAAATTACGGCGAGTCGCCGTTCCCCGTTCGAGAAGACAGTTAGATAAACGAATTGCATCAGATGCCCGAAAAGGTTCTGATGCAATTTTTGTTTTTATAATCAAATTCAATGTTAATTTGTAGCGAGAATCAATGTTCTTCCGCAAGTAATCGTTCAAATTTTATGTTAAAATAAATTTTGTGAATGTTGCAAATTTGTACGAATTGCGTGTAATTTTATGCGTTGCATATAGTCAAACAAACACGGTTCGATTCTACGAAAAAAACACGGTCGGATTTCCAAACGGGGATTCCGACCGTGTTTTTTTATGAATTAATCATCAATATTGTAAAATCGTTTTGCGTTGTCGCAGGTGATTTGCAGAAGTTCGGAAATGCTTATATTACGCAGAGATGCGATTTTTTCTGCGGCATAGATAATCATAGAGCTGTCGCAACGCTTGCCACGGAACGGCACAGGCGCCATATACGGAGCATCGGTTTCAAGCAGAAGCCTGTCAAGCGGAATTTCCGAGGCGACCTCAAGGCTGTGACGGGCATTTTTGAATGTAACAACACCGCCGAGGCTGATGTACATTCCCATACGAACCGCTTCACGCATAAGCTCAACACTTCCCGAAAAGCAATGAACCAGCGCATTTGGTTTGTATTTTCTCAGAAGATCGTACACATCACCGTGAGCCTCACGATCGTGAACTATAAGCGGCATTTCAAGGTCAAGAGAAAGCCGGATCTGTTCCTCAAAAACACGCTTTTGCAAGTCTTTCGGAATGTCCCAATGATAATCAAGCCCTGTTTCGCCGATTGCAACAACCTTTTTATGTTTTGAAAGCTGTGCAAGCTGTTCAAGATAATTGTCCGGAATATTTTCGAGATTTTCGGGATGAAATCCGACTGCGGCATACATAAAATCATATTTTTCGGCATATTCAATGCAGGTTTTTGCCGTTTCAAGGTCAACCGCATTGTTGACAATTCCGCACACACCCTTTGTGTGAATGTTTTCCAAAAGCTCAAAACGGTCATCGTCAAACCATTTGTCGTCATAATGTGCGTGTGCATCGAAAATGTTGTTGTAAAGTGACATCGGTATATCTCCCTAAAAGTATGGGCGGTCATTGACCGCCCACATTGATGAATTTATATATCCATAGATATATGTTTTGATATAACATATGTGTATTCAATTTTGCACGCAATGCGTGCAATCGTGTGCAACGCACACAAACGGGAGAACACGGTTCTCCCCTACAGTTACGCTCGGGCATAAATAGTTTTTAATTTATCAAACTGTCTACACGAAAGGGGAACGGCGACTCGCCGTGCGGGCATAGATAGTTTTTAATTTATTAAACTGTCTACACGAATTGGGTGCAGCGACACGCTGCCAGCGGCTCGCCGTTAACAGATTTTTGAGCCGACAGGCATATTGTCAACAAAAACAACCTTTAAATCATCGCCGTGAACGGCAGAAAGAATCATACCGCAGCTTTCAACACCGCAAAGCTTTGCAGGCTTGAGGTTCTGAACAAGAATAATCTTCTTGCCGATAAGCTCTTCGGGCTTGTAGTAGTTTGCAATACCGCTGACAACGGTCCTGTCCTTTACACCGTCAAAAATTGTGAACTGTAAAAGCTTTTTGCTCTTTTTAACGGGTTCGCAGGTCTTAACCTCGCACACACGGAGGTCAACCTTGGCAAAATCATCAATTCCAATCTGTGCAACACCCTCAAGCTCTTCACGGAGTGCCTTTGTTTCTTCACTTTCACCCTCGTTGTTCTTGATAATGCTGTTGAGTTCTTCAATTTCCTTTTCAACATCAATTCGTGGGAAGAGTGCATCTCCCTTGTGAACCGTGACATCAGCAGGAAGAACACCGAACTTGTCGCAGTTTTCGTAGCCGGCACATTTTTCACAAGCACCGATCTGCTCAAGAGCCTTTGGCATTGTTGTTGGCATAAATGGCGAAAGGAGGGTGCAGGCAATACGGATTGCCTCAAGAAGGTTGTAGAGAACCGTTGCGAGTCTTGCTTTCTTTGTTTCGTCCTTGGCAATAACCCACGGAGCGGTTTCATCAATGTATTTATTTGCACGGGAAACAAGCTTGAAGATTTCGGTAAGTGCGTTCTGGAGCTGAGTCTTGTCCATGAAATCGTCAACCTTTGCACGGAGCGATGTTGCGGTTTCGATAAGGTCATCGTCAAATTCGCCGCTCTCACGCTCTGTGGGAAGTGTGCCGCCGAAATATTTCTGAACCATTGCAACTGTTCTTGAAACAAGGTTGCCAAGACCGTTTGCAAGGTCGGAATTGATACGGTTAATCATAATTTCGTTTGAGAATGAGCTGTCTGCACCGAGAGCCATTTCACGCATAATGTGGTAACGGATTGCGTCAGCGCCGTAACGCTCGCCGAGTACAAACGGATCAACAACATTGCCGAGTGACTTTGACATCTTCTGTCCGTTGAAAGTAATCCAGCCGTGAACGGCAAGATGCTTTGGAAGCGGAAGGTCAAGAGCCATAAGCATTGCAGGCCAGATGATAGCGTGAAAACGCATGATGTCCTTTGCTACCATATGAACATCGGCAGGCCAGTATTTGTCAAATTCGTCAAATTTTTCATTCTTGTAGCCGAGAGCGGAGATATAGTTTGAAAGTGCGTCAATCCAAACATAAACAATATGCTTTTCGTCAAATGTAACCGGAATGCCCCATTTGAAGGTTGTTCTCGATACGCAAACGTCTTCAAGTCCCGGCTTGATAAAGTTGTTTACAAGCTCAACCGCTCTTGTCTTTGGCTGTAAATAGTCTGTTTCCGTGAGGAGCTTTTCAATTCTGTCGGCAAAAGGTGACATCTTAAAGAAGTATGCCTCCTCCTTTGCCTCTGTAACCTCTCGTCCGCATTCGGGACATTTGCCGTCAATAAGCTGGCTTTCTGTCCAGAAGCTTTCACAGGGGGTGCAGTATTTGCCCTTGTATTCTCCCTTGTAGATGTAGCCCTTGTCATACAGCTCCTTGAAAATTTTCTGAACTGTTTCAATGTGATAATCGTCTGTTGTGCGGATATATCTGTCATAGCTTATGTTCATAAATTTCCATAAGCCCTTAAAGGTTTTTACAATTTCGTCAACATACTCTTTGGGAGTAACACCCTTTTCGGCAGCCTTCTGTTCAATTTTAAGACCGTGTTCATCCGTACCCGTAAGGAACATAACATCGTATCCCTGCATTCGTCTGTAACGGGCGATAGAATCGCACGCAACGGTGGTGTAGCAATGACCGATGTGGGGATTGCCTGACGGATAATAAATAGGCGTTGTAATGTAAAATGGTTTTTTCTGACACATAGTATTTGTCCTCCCTAAAATTCAGCAAATGAGCTGTAACTGTAATTATACCAATTATTGCATATAATTTCAAGAGTTCATGGGATAAACGGAGAATAGTTAATTGTTGTATGCTTAATTTAAAGACAATTACTTATGATTCATTTCGGTGATATTACTGTCTGAATTCATAAATAATCGTGTTAAAGTGTCGGGTTAAAGTGAAATAATGCCGAACTGCGCAAGTGTGTAGGAAATTAAGATGAACACAAGGCAGATTGGAGCTATATATTTAATCATAACATCAAACAAAGCCCTTCTGCTGAAACGCTCGCCGTTCCTTGTGATTTCGTCTGCAATAGTCTTTGGCTTGATAACCCAGCCGATGAGAATACAAGTGCAAAGTGCGACAATCGGCATAATAATGCTGTTGCTCAGGAAGTCAAAGAATGTAAGGAAGTCCATTCCGAGAATCTTAACATTTGACCATACACCGTTGCCGAGTGATGACGGAATACCCATAATAAGGCAGATGACGATAACGATAAGACAGGACTTGATTCGTGTAAGCTTGAACTTGTCCATAAGCGAAGAAACAATTGCTTCCATTACGGAGATTGAGCTTGTGATAGCCGCAAAGAATACAAGAACAAAGAACAAAAATCCGATGATTCCGCCGGCAGGCATTTCGTTGAATACCTTTGGAAGTGTGATGAACATAAGTCCGGGACCGCTTGCACCAAGACCTTCTTCACCGCTGAATACATAAACCGCAGGAACTACCATAAGACCTGCGAGAAGTGCAACGGCTGTGTCGAAAATCTCAATTTGGTTAACCGACTTTGTGAGGTTTACCTCATTCTTTGTGTATGAACCGTAGGTTACCATAATTCCCATTGCAATGCTCATTGAGAAGAACAGCTGACCGAGTGCCGCCGCAAATGTCCAAATTGACAGTTTGCTGAAATCGGGAATGAGGTAGTACGAAACACCTTCCATTGCGTTTGGGAGCGTGAGTGTGTAGATTGAAATTCCGACTGTCAGAACAAGCAGAACAGGCATCAAAAATTTGCTCAGTCGCTCGATGCCCTTGTTTATTCCGAGCATAATTACCACTGCACTCAACAGCATAAATATTAAGAAAAACACAATGGGTGACAACGGGTCGGAAATAAAGTCCGAGAAAAAGTTGTCCTGTGCCGCAGGGGCAACAAGTCCCTGTGCATAAACGCACATATATTTTGTAACCCAACCGCCGATAACGCAGTAGTACGGAATAATGATTGTAGGAACAAGCGTTGCAAGGTAGCCTAAAAACGAAAATTTGTTGCATAGCTTTTTGTAGGCGAGAATCGGACTTAGCTTTGTTTTTCTGCCAATTGCGATTTCGGCAGTCAAAAGTGAAAAGCCGAATGTAAGCGCAAGGATTATGTAGATAAAGATAAATGTTCCGCCGCCGTACTTAGCTGCATAATACGGAAATCTCCAGAGATTTCCCAAGCCTACTGCACTTCCCGCAGCGGCAAATACAAATCCGAGTCCGCCGGAAAAGCTTCCCCTTTTTTTACTCATGATAATTACCTCTCATTTTCCTTTAGAATTTTTTAAAATCTGTAAATAAAACAATCAACGCAAGTATAACATAATACAGAGATTAAAACAATATTTTTTGAAATTTTTTGAATATTTTGCAAAAAGAAAATTTTGGTTTTATCTTTGCGAATTTTGTCAAATCTATTGCAAATCAATTTTATTTATGCTATTGTAAAATATATGTAAAGAATGCGTTGCCAAAGGTAAAATTTAGTGCAATTCGCTTGAAATAATCCGTTTCGTATTTTATACTTAATCAGATATATAAATTGGGTTATATATCAGTTTTTATGGTGGTGAATTATATGTCAAATTCAAAAAACAACAATAAAAAAGCATCCGAAAAAGCAAAGCTTATGTCAAAATGGCAAAAGATGCCTTATACTAACAGAGAATTAAGCTGGGTTGACTTTAATGCAAGAGTGCTTGAAGAGGCGTTCAAAAAGACCAATCCAATTATGGAAAGATGCAACTTCCTTTCAATTACGGCATCAAACCTTGACGAATTTTTTATGGTTCGTGTTGCAGGTGTGCTTGACCAGATTCATCATGGCAGAACAAGCCGTGACGCATCGGGAATGACTCCTACAGAGGTTATGGACGGACTTGTTGAAAAAATTCACGAGTTTGCCAAAAAGCAGTACAGCTGTTACAATCGTTCAATAATTCCGTCACTTCGTTCGGCAGGCATTGTGTTCAAAGAGGCTGACGAGCTTGACGGCGACCAGAAAGCGTTTGTTGAGGAATACTTTAAAAAAGTAGTTTTCCCCGTATTGACGCCTATGGCTGTTGATACAAGCCGTCCGTTCCCGATGCTTGCAAACAAAAGCCTTAACATTGCTGTTCGCCTTACAAATGCCGAGAATGAAGAATTTTTCGCATTGGTTCAGGTTCCGTCAATTCTTCCGAGATTTCTTGAGCTTCCGACTCACGAGGGCAGAGCGTTTATTCTGCTTGAAAAAATAATCGCAATGCACCTCGGTGAGCTTTTTGAGCTTTACAACATTAAGCAGTACGATCCCTTCAGAATCACCCGAGATTCCGACCTTGACATTGACGAGGATACCGAGGATCTTATGGCTGAAATTAAAAAGTCAATCAGAAAGCGTAAGAGAGGAGAACCTGTCCGTCTTGAATTCGGCAAGAAATGCAACCGAGAAATTCGTGAATTTCTTGTTGACGCTCTCGATGTTACGGAGCGTGAAATCTACTTTCAGCGAGGTCCTCTTGACCTTACATTCCTTTCAAAATTTGCCCACATTAAGGGCTGTGAGGATATGTGCTTTGAACCTATCGTTCCCGTAAATCCGCCTGCGGAATTCTGCGGTTATGACGATATTTTTGAAGCTATCCGTGAAAAAGACAGACTTGTGCATCATCCTTATGAAAGCTTTGATGTTGTGGTTGATTTTGTCAAAAAGGCGGCAACCGATCCGAATGTTCTTGCCATCAAGCAAACCTTGTACCGTGTCAGCGGAAATTCACCGATTGTTGCGGCTCTTATCAAGGCGGCTGAAAACGGAAAGCAGGTAACTGTTCTTGTTGAACTCAAGGCGAGATTTGACGAGGAAAACAACATTCAGTGGGCAACAAAGCTTGAAAAGGCGGGCTGTCATGTAATTTACGGTCTTACAGGACTTAAAACCCACTGCAAAATCTGTCTTGTAGTACGAAAAGACAAGGACGGAATCAGAAGATATTTGCATATGGGTACGGGTAACTATAACGACAGTACGGCGAGATTCTATACCGATATCGGTATGTTCACCTGCCGTGAGGAGTACGGTGTTGACGCATCGTCACTCTTTAATGTGCTGACAGGCTACTCAACTCCGCCTGAATACAACAAATTTATCGTTGCACCTCACGGAATGCGTCCGTTCTTTGAGGCTATGATTATTCAGGAAACCGAGAACGCAAAGCTCGGACTTCCTGCCAAAATTACCGCAAAGGTGAACTCGCTTGTTGACCCTGAAATCATCAGCCTTTTGTACGATGCGTCAAACGCAGGCGTAAAAATTGACCTCATTGTAAGAGGTATCTGCTGTCTTGTTCCGGGGGTTCATGGATTCAGCGAAAACATCAGAGTAATTTCAATTGTCGGTCAGCTTTTGGAGCATAGCCGAATATTCATATTTGAAAACAATTCAAATCCGCTTTATTATATGGGAAGTGCCGACTGGATGCCGAGAAACCTTGACAGACGAGTTGAGCTTGTGTTCCCTGTTGAGGATGAGGATATCAAAAAGCGTGTGCAGGAGGTTATCACGGTTTCATTTAAGGATACCGTAAATGCACGCCAACAGCTTTCAACAGGTGTATATAAGTCTGTTGACAAGCGTGGAAAACACAAAACAAATTGTCAGAAATTCTTTTCAAAGCTTGCGTTAAAGGCTCAAAAGCAGGCAATGAAAAAGACATATGCGAGCACTGTCGGAACTCCGATTGTACCCGTTGAAGTGAAAAAGGAGGACTCCGAACAATGAAAAGAGTAGGCATTTTAACAAGCGGCGGTGATTGTCAGGGACTTAACGCAACAATCCGTGCCGTTGCAAAAACACTTTATAATCAGCTTGGCAATGATGTTGAAATCATCGGCATTATTGACGGCTACAGAGGTCTTATCTACGGCGAAACAAGAAAGATGAAACCCGAGAATTTTTCGGGTATTCTCACAATGGGCGGTACGATTCTCGGCACTTCAAGACAGCCGTTCAAGCTTATGCGTGTTGTTGACGAGAACAGCGTTGACAAGGTTGAGGCTATGAAGAAGAACTACAAAAAGCTTGGCCTTGACTGTCTTGTTGTACTCGGCGGCAACGGAACTCAAAAAACCGCAAATCTTCTTCGTGAAGAGGGACTCAATGTGGTTTCGCTTCCTAAGACAATCGACAACGACCTTTGGGGTACAGACAAGACATTCGGTTTTCAGAGTGCAGTTGATATTGCAACAAATGTAATCGACTGTATCCACTCAACCGCAACATCTCACGGCAGAGTTTTCATTATTGAGGTTATGGGACATAAGGTTGGCTGGCTCACACTTTATGCAGGTATTGCAGGCGGTGCGGATATTATTCTTATCCCCGAAATTCCGTATAATATCAACTCGATTGTTAAGACAATCAAGTCAAGAACCGCAGGCGGTAAGAATTTTTCAATTCTTGCAGTTGCCGAGGGCGCAATTTCAAAAGAAATTGCAGCTTTGCCTAAAAAGCAGAGAAAAGCCGCTGTTGCAGAGATGAAATATCCGTCAATTTCCTATCAGATTGCCCATGATATTGAGGAGGCAACAGGTCAGGAAACAAGGGTTACAGTCCCCGGTCACTTCCAGAGAGGCGGCAGCCCCGATGCCTATGACCGTGTGATTTCAACTCGTTTCGGCGTTAAAGCCGCAGAGCTTATTATCAATAAAGACTACGGCAAAATGGTTGCCCTTGTAAATAACAAGGTAATTGCCGTTCCGCTTGAGGACATCGCAGGCAAGCTCAAGAGCGTTCCGAAAGACAGCGAGGTTGTTGAAACAGCAAGAAAAATGGGCATCAGCTTTGGCGAATGATTTTCACCTTTTGGTTGACACATGCCTTTGTTGTGATAAAAATGAAATTACAATGCAGGAATATATTTCACTTATCAAGAAAAAGCAGGGGTTAAGGCTTAATGGCATACAATGACAATTCCATTAACAGAGATGTAATTTTAAACTATGCCCTTAGCACATACGGAACAGAACCCGAATATCCGTGGGAGAGCAGTCCCGATAATGCGGTTCTGCGGAATATGATGTCGGGCAAATGGTACGCAATAATTATGCGTGTCAAAAGGCAGATTTTAGGGCTTGACGGCGATGGCTTTGTCGATGTGATGAATGTCAAGTGCGATCCGATTCTTGTCGGTTCGCTGAGAATGAAAAACGGATTTCTGCCTGCCTATCATATGAACAAGGACAAGTGGGTAAGTATTCTGCTTGACGGCTCTGTGACCAAGGAAGAAATCTTTCCGCTGATTGACGAAAGCTACAATCTTGTTATGCCAAAGGCTAAAAAACGCTCAAAAATCTGACATGATAATCAAGTCGGAAAATCGGTTTTACAATCGGTTTTCCGATTTTTTGTTGTTTGTGCATTAAATGTGTGCAGAAAAGTTGTCTGAAATCTTGCAATGAACGCCTGCTTTTGCTATAATCGTAGTATGTATATGAAAATATGTGCCACGCAGAATGAACGGGGTATTAAATATGAAGTCAGATTTTAAGAAAATTTTTAGGAAAAGAATACTTCCGACCGTGCTTGCGGTTCTTGCATTGTCGGTTTGTTCAATAACCGCCTTTGCGGTAGGAGAGGACGATCCGCAAACTCCCGATCCCCAGCCCGATCCCGTAGTGACGGAGTATGTTCCCGATGAAACCGAACCGCAATACACAGAGCCGGTTTATACCGAGCCTGTTTACACCGAAGCGCCTACGACCGAGTATGTTGAGCCCAAAACGGAAGAACCTACAACTGAGTATGTTCAGCCCGAAACAGAAGCTCCTCAGCAGGAAGAAACGCAGTATCAGAATCAGTATGTTGAAACTCAGGCGACCGATTCAACGGAATTTCAGGCTCCGACAATCGCAAAAACAGTCAGCGAAAAAAAGTATTCCACAAGCTACACGGCGGGAATCGTTTCGTGGATTTGCGTAGGTCTTGGAGTAGTTGCAATTGCGGTTGTAATGATCAGCACAAAAGTCGGTGCAAGAAAAAGAATAAGGTAACAGCATTAAATGTATAAAAATATGGATAATCTTAACATCGGCGGTGTTCCGCTGAAATCCCACGCAGTTCTCGCACCCATGGCGGGGGTAAGCGACAGGGCTTACCGTGAGCTTTGCGTAAGATTCGGTGCGGCATACTGCGTAAGCGAAATGGTCAGTTCAAAGGCGCTTTCTTTCAATAGCAAAAAGAGCGAAGAACTGATGGAAATTTCAGACTTAGAGCGTCCTTGCGGAATTCAGATTTTCGGTGATGATCCGAAATGTATGGCTGATGCCGCAAAGCACGCACTTGAAAATAAACCTGATATTATTGATATCAATATGGGATGCCCTGCTCCGAAGATAAGTTCAAACGGCAGCGGAAGTGCATTGATGAAAAATCCTCGGCTTTGCGGAGAAATTGTCAAGGCTGTGACAGCCGTTACCGACATACCCGTAACCGTAAAAATCCGCAAGGGTTGGGATGATGACAGCGTAAATGCCGTTGAAGTTGCAAAAATCTGCGAATCGGCAGGTGCGGCGGCAGTCACCGTTCACGGCAGAACAAGACAGCAATATTACAAGCCTCCCGTTGATTACGATATTATAAAGGCTGTAAGAGAATCCGTCAGCGTTCCCGTAATTGCAAACGGAGACATTGACAGTGCCGAAAGGGCAAAGGAGGTTATGGACATCACGGGCTGTGACCTTGTTATGATCGGTAGGGCAACGCTCGGAAATCCGTGGATTTTCTCGCAGATTAACGCATACCTTGAAAACCCGAATGTTAAAATTTACACTCCCGACCTTGAAGAAAGGCTCGGTGTAATGATTGAACATATCGGCAAAATGGTTGAGTACAAGGGTGAGCATATGGCAATGCTTCAGGCAAGAAAACTTGTAGTCGGCTATTTCAAAGGCATGAAGGGTGCGGCAGCCTTGAGAAATGAGGCAGGAAAAATTAAAACGCTTGATGATTTGTACGAATTAAGGCAAAAAGCCCTTTCGTTGCAATGACATAAATTCAAACAGGATACACAGTATCCTAAAATAAAAATATAAGGGGAATATAACAATGAGTGAAAAAACAAATATCGCTACTCTTGATTACCTCAACGAGTACGATCCCGCAATCGGTAACGCAATGACAGACGAGCTTAAAAGACAGCGCAGAAACCTTGAACTTATCGCAAGTGAAAACATCGTTTCTCCGGCAGTTATGGCTGCAATGGGCAGCCTGCTCACAAACAAATATGCCGAGGGTTATCCGGGAAAGAGATACTACGGCGGTTGTCAGTGCGTTGATGTAGTTGAAGAAATTGCCCGTCAGCGTGCGTGTGAGCTTTTCGGTGCCGAACACGCAAATGTTCAGCCTCACTCAGGTGCTCAGGCTAACACAGCGGTATATTTTGCAATGCTTAATCCCGGTGATACGGTAATGGGTATGAACCTTAACGAAGGCGGTCACCTTACACACGGTTCACCTGTTAATATTTCAGGTAAATACTTCAATTTTGTTCCATACGGTGTTGATCCCGAAACGCACAGAATTGATTATGATAAGGTTCTTGAAATTGCAAAGGAATGCAAGCCTAAGATGATTGTTGCAGGTGCGTCTGCATACCCAAGAATCATTGATTTTGCAAAGCTCCGTGAGATTGCCGACGCAGTAGGCGCATATCTTATGGTTGATATGGCTCACATCGCAGGTCTTGTTGCCGCAGGCGTTCATCCGAACCCTGTTCCGTATTGTGAGTTCGTTACAACAACAACACACAAAACTCTCCGTGGTCCTCGAGGCGGTCTTATCCTCTGCCGTGAAGAATTTGCAAAGCAGATTGACAAGGCTATCTTCCCCGGTACACAGGGCGGTCCTCTTATGCATGTTATTGCCGCAAAGGCTGTTTGCTTCGGCGAGGCATTAAAGCCTGAGTTCAAGGAGTACGGCAAAAAGATTGTTTCTAACTGTAAGGCTCTTGCAGACGGACTTCTCAAAAGAGGCAACAAGCTTGTTTCAGGCGGTACGGACAACCATGTTCTTCTTATGGATCTCCGTGATACAGATGTAACCGGCAAGGAGCTTGAGGCTCGTCTTGACGATTGCTACATCACAGTAAATAAAAACACAATTCCGGGCGAACCCCGTTCACCGTTCGTAACAAGCGGTGTAAGAATCGGTACTGCCGCTGTTACTACAAGAGGTCTTAACGAGGAAGATATGGACAAGATTGCCGAGTACATCACCCTCGTTCTTAACGACTATGAGAACAGCAAGGAAAAGGTTAGAGCAGGTGTTGAAGAAATCTGCAAAAAATATCCGCTTTATGAGTAATCGTGAGTAATAAATTACTCGGGTAAAAAGTAAAAATGAATAATTAAAAAGTCAGTCGGTTGGTATATTGCCAACCGACTGCTTTGCTGTTACAGTTTGTAATATTAAAATATATTATGCCCGAGCGGAAGTTTTTTTAAATTGAAAGTTGAAAATGGAAAATTGAAAATTGTGGTCGGGCAGACAGTTTGCAAAATGCAAATCATTGTCGCCCGACTGTTTTTTTATATATAGAAGTTGTGTTTAAATGCAGGGGAGAACCTTGTTCTCCCGTTCGTGTGCATACCAAATTAAAACATAACATTCATTACATCAAAAAATATGTAGGCAAACAAAAAGACCGAAAAATTGCTTTTTCGGCCTTAAATTAATTTTGATTATTCTGTTTTACTGTCGGAGGCGGTGGGGATTTCACCGTGTTTTTCTTCAAAATCCGCAATTTCATTTTTAATCAGATGAAGAAGATACCAATTCATTGACCTGTCATCATACTTTGCGACATACTCAAATTTACGCAATAAATCTTCATCAATGCGTAGTGACAAATGTTTTGGCTTTCCTTTCATAAAATTGCACCTCAAATGAACCTATTATGGGTTTATTATAAGTCCTTATTGTGCTATAATGTAAAAGTGAACCCATAATGGGTTCATAAAAAAGGGAGTGCTTTGTTAATGAAAATTGCGGTTATCGGTTCAAGGACGCTTACAGTCAGAGATCTTGAAAAATATATTCCGAAAGATACAACAGAAATCATTTCGGGAGATGCAAATGGAATTGACAGATGTGCAAAGGAATTTGCAGTAAAAAACAATATCAGATACACGGAATTTCTTCCTGAATATAAAATACATGGAAGATATGCTCCGCTGAAACGCAATCTTGAAATCATTGACAATGCAGATTTTGTTTTGGCTTTCTGGGACGGAAAAAGCAGAGGTACTAAATTTGTTATAGATAATTGCAGAAAAATAAATAAACCGATAAGAGTGTTGATTAGCAAAGGATGTTTATAACATAATGTTATTGCCACAGATTACATAGTGTTTTCGTCCCTCAAAAGTTATGCGTACAAACAAAAATGCATCGGAGCCTTGTTCGGGCGACCGACGCATTTTATTTATCATATTATTTTTTAAAAGTTATACCATAGGAAACCACATCGGAACTACGGTATTGAAAATAAGGACAGAGCAGATTCCGCAGGTTAAGCCTAAAATCATACCGGCGATAACATCCGTAAGGTAGTGAACACGCAGATAAATTCTTGAAAACGCAATCAACATTGCAAGCATAAGAATCGGCATAAAGGTTATGACTCTGCAACGCATAAGCGCAACACCGACCATTGCAAACGATGCCGTCGTGTGACCTGACGGAAACGAGTAGAATCTCGGTCTGTCAATAAGCTGTTCATCATCATCAAGGGTGTGGCAAGGTCGCACACGCTTTACTATATGCTTGATAATAATCTCTCCCATAAGGTGAGCCCACGCAAGTCCGAACACAAAGTTTGCACCTGTTGCCCTCCAGTTGGAATTTATAAGAAACGGCAGGCAGATTGCCCACCATACAATACCTGCATTGCCTGCACGAGATGCAGTAATCATTATTTTGTTTAGTGCCGGCTTATGAATTCGGGATATGTTATCAAGTACCCTGTTGTCAATGTTTTGAATTCTGCCAAACATAAACACAACTCCTGTTCGTAATATTTATCCTGTCTGTCGCAAAATATGCTTGCAAAACAGGCTGATTCGGCATTCTATCATTACTCATACAGGTTCATTATAACACATTAAAATTCATTTGAACAGATATTTTGCAAAAATTTTACTTAATTTTCAGATTCACCAAATGTGCAATTGACGGGATATTTGCCCCCTGTCCGCTTGATGTCGGACTCATGAGCGCACCCGTTGCCATAAACAGGATGTTTTGAACGAGTCCGTTTTGAAAATCGTCCATAATTTTTGAACAAAGAACCGATGCGGCACATCCGCAGCCCGAACCGCCTGCATGAACATCCTGATTGGAGCGTTCAAAAATCATCAGTCCGCAATCGTTGTGTTGTTTCCTTATATTGATTCCGTCACGCTCAAGCAAATCATAAAGTGATTTACTGCCGACTTCGCCCAAATCGCCCGTGATAATCATATCGTAATCCTCGGGCGATGTTTTGGTATCCTCAAGATAACATTCAAGGGTCTGAGCTGCCGCCGGAGCCATTGCCGCCCCCATGTTATTGGCGTCGCTTACACCGAGGTCAACTATTCTGCCGACTGTCGCTCTTGCAACGCAGATTCCTTTTTTAAGGCTTTTCAGAATACAGCTTCCCGCACCGGTAACCGTCCATTGTGCGGTTGGAGTGCGAACTCCGCCGTATTCAAGCGGAAAACGGTACTGTCGTTCCGCCGATGCAAAGTGTGACGAGGTGACACAGGCGGAAACTTTTGCCCCGCCGCTTTCAACGGCAGATGCCGCCATAATAAGACTTTGCGCCATTGTTGAACACGCTCCGTACTGCCCAAGATACGGGATTCCGAATTTCATAAGTCCAAAGCTTGATCCGATGCATTGGTTGAGCAAATCTCCTGCGAAAACGCAGTCAACCTCGTTTGCGTGTGTTTTTGAACGCTCCAGAGCTTTTTCAAGAGCTTCGCCCTGAAACATACTTTCCGCCTGTTCAAAGGTGTCACAGCCGTCATAGCTGTCGTAAATAATCTTGTCGAAATAGTTTTTAAGGGGACCTTCGGCTTCCTTTTTTCCGACAACCGACCCCCAGCCGGCAATAACAGGCTGACTTTCAAAAGCAATTGTATATGCACCTGTTCGTTTTATCATACAAAAACTCCCTTCCGCTTTTATTATCTGCGAAAGGGAGTTTTTTATTATTATCGGAAGTTGTTTTGCTTAATTATTCTTCGCCTGATTCAGGTTCTGTAGGCGTCGGTTCGGGATCGGGTTTTGGCTGTGGCTCGGTTTTTGATTCCGAACTTGACTGGCTTGATGAACTGTGGCTCGATGAACTGTGGCTCGATGAGCTTGATGATGAACTGTTGCTTGAATGACTTGATGAAGAACTGCTTGAATATGACGGTTCACTGTATGATGACTGTGAACTTGATGAGCTTGAACTGCTGTCGTCATTCTTCGGAACTGTTTCATCAGGGATTACAACATCATCACCGTATTTTGCACGGGGATCATTGTTGGCATCAATGAAAACATATCCGTTTTCGGTATCATAAGTTGATGAACCGAGTGACTCGGAATCAATCTCCTTGCCGTCCTTGTAATAAACTCTCCAAGCCTTTACCGTGTAGCTTGAACTACCCTTATTCGTGAGCTTGTTGCGAGTCATAATAAGGTCGTATGAATCCGATTTCCAACCCCAGAATGAAACATAAAGTGTGTTGTCAACAACCTTACACTCAAGGAACATCTGGTAATCTGTCGGGTTAGAAAGCTTAAGGTCAAGGTTGCCGTAGTCGATTGTTGCGTCAAGACCTGTGGGAACATAGCTTGATGCCCACTTGTGACAATAACGCTCCTCAACCTTCATGTTGGCTCTGACAGCCGCATTGTAGATTGTTGAACTTGACTGACAGATACCGCCGCCGACACCGATGTCGGACTTACCGTTTGAAATTACACCTGCCGGCTTGTAGCCGAGAGATTCAAGGTTTGAGTTGCCTGTGCATTTGTTGAATGACCAAGTTGCACCGGGTTCAATAACCGAACCGTTGCAGGCTTTGAGCGAAACACGCATATTTTCTGTTCCGTTCTCCGTATTGGTGGAAACGGTTTCGTATGTTGAAAGAAGAACGATGTTTTTCTTTAAATCGTCAACCGAGATTTTTGCATCTGTTTTTTCAACATCGGCAATAATTCTGTATTCGCTTGCACCGCTTGCAAACACACCCTTAAACTGATTTGCAAGGTCTGTTTCGTTTACTTTCTGTCCCTGTGACGCCTCTGTATATTCAAAACGCTTTTTTTCGTAGGGGTGGAACTTTGAAACTCTTGCGTTTTCAGCCTCTTTGTAATTTTTCTTTGCAACCTTCTTTGCTGCTTCGTCAACACTTTCTGCGGTTACGGTAGCTGTTACCGTGTAACTCTTTTTGGCTGTTGAAGTTTCAACAGACGGATCGGTTGCTTCATTTTTGATTTCATTAAGTACAGACTCAATGTCATAAGTATATTTGAAATCCTTTTCGGTCACTTTACTGATGACTCCGTTTACATCAACCGAAATGTCAAGAGGCTTAATAAAGCTTTCTTCCTTTTCTTCAAGAGCTTTTTTTGCCTCGTCGTATGTTTTTCCCGAAATGGAAACACCCGAAACGGTTGTTCCGTCAGGAAACTTAAACTCACCGGCAATAGCCTCCTCAACGCTGTTGAACAGGTTTCCTCCGAAAATGCAGAAACCTGCCACACCGAGAGCTACTGCAACTGCGGCAACGGATGAAATGATGATTGCAAGCTTTTTCTTGCTTTTCTTTTCGCCTTTAGCCATACGACTGCCCGATGAATGTTTTCCTTTCTTGTTATCAGACTGTCTGTTGCCGTCGCAGTTGATGTCAACAAGATCTTCATCAACAACAAGAATATCGTCCATAAAATTCCTGTTCAAAAAAATTCACCTCATATATACCCAATAATTGCCCTTTGAAAACCTACTGCATTTGATTTTCAAAAAGGGAAACGCTTTTATTACTTTCTTTAATTACCCTATACTGAAATATATTACAGTACAGTCTTTATTTTACAATATAATTTCAAAAAAATAAAGTGTGAAAACACAAAATTTAGAAATTATTTTTATAGAAATTTAAGCTCTTTTTACCAAAAGATTTTAGCAATATTTCCGACTCATATTCCGAGTGTTAATTTTTACCGCCTTAAAAGCTCGGAACAGTTGCCCCAATTAAAAAACACAAACGAAAATTTAATTATTTTTATTTAAAATTCAGATGAAATGCAAAAATAATCTATTGAAATACTTGCAGATTAAAAGTATAATAGTAAAAGCACCCCTGTGTGCAAAACCGTTTTCGGTTATTTTGAATTACGGAGAACTGATATGAAAATAATCATCTTCACAGCATCAACAGGCGGAGGGCATAAGAGAGCCGCCGCGGCTATTGAGGCAAAAATAAAAGCCGTCAGTCCCGACACAAAGGTCAAGGTTATTGACGCCATGAAGACAATCGGAAGGGTATATGATAAAACCGTTTGTGACGGCTATCATTTTATGGCAACGAAAATTCCAAAGGTTTACGGCAAATTCTATAAGATTACCGACAGAAGAACCCTTATGTACAAGGCTGTTATGCAGTCCAACACAATGATGTCGGAAAAGCTGCTTGACACAATCAATGAATACAAGCCCGATGCAATTATTATGTGTCATCCGTTTGTCACAACAATGATTTCAAAGCTTCGCCGTCAGCACAAGATTGATGTTAAGGCAATCAGCCTTATAACTGACTATGACGCACACAGAACATATATTGTTCCGTATGTTGACGCATATGTGCTTGCAGAGCCTGATATGGCGACAAAGCTTATTGATGAATACGGTGTTGACAAGAGCATAATATATCCGCTCGGCATTCCGATTTTTGACCGTTTTACAGAGGCTTTTGACAAAAAGGCGATTTGTGAGCGTGAAGGGCTTGATCCTAACAAGCCTACAATTCTGCTTATGGCAGGTTCTTTCGGTGTTACAAGCGTGCTGAGCTTCTACAAAGCTCTTGCGGAGCAAGCTCCCGAAATGCAGTTTATTGTCATTACGGGCAGAAACATCAAGCTTTTTGCAAACCTTGAAAAGGTAATTGAAGAAACGGGTATGCAGGACAACACAAAGCTTTTGTACTTTGTAAAAAATGTTGAGGATTATATGCACATCTCAGACCTTATTGTTACAAAGCCGGGCGGACTTACCGTTACCGAAAGCCTTGCCTGTTCGCTTCCCATGGCAATATACAGTGCATTCCCCGGTCAGGAACGGGACAATGCGGAATTTTTACTCAACAAGGGTGCGGCAATTATGCTCCGAAAAAAGACAGGAGCAGATGATATTGTAAACCTTGTTAAAGACAAAGAAAAACTTGATGAGATGAAGGAAAAGTGCAGAGAGCTGCACCGCCCTGATTCGGCAGAAAAAATATTCAGACTGGCGCAAAAGCTTTGTAACGATTTCAAAGGAGAAAATGACAAATGATGAAAAAAGCACTCTCTGTTGCATTGTGTCTTCTTATGGCAGGCACGGTGCTTACTGCGTGTTCAAATCCCGATGAATTTTCGGACAGCGAAAACCTTTCGCTGAAATACACACGCTCCGACAAAACCGATGATACATTCAATTATGCCGACGGTGCAAAAACCGCCCCGTCATCATATGATACCTATTCCGCAAAAATAACCGATTTTGAACTTAGGCTTTTCAGAAACCGTCACAAAAGCGGTTCGTATGTATTTTGTCCCGCAAATGCGGTTCTTAATCTTGAGGCTATGGCTAACGGTGCGTCGGGCGATACTCAGGAAGAAATCACCAATGCACTTTGCAGCGGTGCGACGCTTGAAAATATGAACCAATGTGCGTCATATTTTGCAAGCCGTATTCAATCGGTTGCATCTTCGGACAAATCGCCCGAAAGCTCACAAAGCTCGGAAAAAGATTCCGAAAAGAACAGCGACAAAAGCTTTGTAAAGCTTTGCAACTCGCTGATTTCAAATGACAATGCCGACATTATGACAGGCTTTTTGCAGACAACAAAGGACTATTATGATACTAATGTTCTGCGTTTTAATTTTTCGGACAGCGACGCTTTGAAAAAGCTTGACAAAAAATATGCCGATTTTACAAACAACGGTTCTGTTTTTGAAAATCTTGACACAAAGCAGAGTGTGATTTCACTTTCTGCGACAGATATCTGTGACAGATGGCTTAATCCTTATGCACAGACCGACATTGAAAAGGCTAAATTTAAGTCGGCTGACGGTGAAAAAGAAGTTACATATATGACCTCAAACGAAACATATATGAAGACAAACAAGGCGACTGCCGTTATGAAATATTTCTCGCAAACACCTCTCAAAATGATGGTTATTATGCCGAACGAAGGTGTTTCGCTTGATGATTACGCAACCGATTTTACGAGCCTTGAATACACAACATTGCTTGACAGCGTTGATGTGACCAAAACAGCCAAGGCAAAAATTCCTGAATTTTCAGTCAGCGGAGATAAGTCTGCAGAAGATATAACGCAGATTGTTGAAAAAAGCGGAATCAATTCATCATTCACTGCTGACCGTTCAAGATACAAGAATCTGAGCCGTTCCGATGATATTGCGTTCAGCGCAATGTATGACATCGCTCCGTCGCTTTCAATTAACGCAGGCGGTATCGGCGGAACACAGTCAAACGGCGACAAGGCAGAGCTTGAAAAAAGAACAAAAGAACTTTCAAAAACCGATGTGACGGTAGAATTTAATCGTCCGTTTATGTTTGTTATCCTCGATAACGAAAGCGACATTCCGCTGTATATGGGAACTTTTACTGGCTAATCTTTAGATTTTAATTGAAAGTTGAAAATGGAAAATTGAAAATTAAGGTCGGGCAGACAGTTTGCAAAACGCAAAACAAGGTTGCCCGACCGTTTTTTATATGAAATTTTCGGATTGTTCGTAGGTGCGTTCATCGGACTTGAAAATGAAAAAACGGTATGATATAATAAATCGTATATATGTAACAACGGTGTTGCGGGCGAAATATGCGCTGACCGACACACCTAAACATAAATTTCGGAGGGATATTATTATGGCTGAAAAAACTGTCCGTACACGATATGCACCAAGCCCGACAGGTTTTATGCATGTCGGCAATCTGCGTACTGCTCTTTATGAGTACCTCGTTGCAAAATCACAAAACGGCAAATTTGTTCTCAGAATTGAAGACACCGACCGTGAACGCCTTGTTGAGGGTGCGGTTGATGTTATATATGATACGATGAAACTTGCGGGACTTAAACACGATGAAGGCCCCGATATCGGCGGTGATTTCGGTCCTTATGTTCAGTCCGAAAGAAAGGATATGTATCTTCCTTATGCCGAACAGCTTATAAAAGAGGGAAAGGCTTACCGTTGTTTCTGCACAAAGGAAAGACTTGAAAAGTTACAGGAAGACAGCGTTGGCGGTGGTTATGACAGACATTGCCGTAATCTTCCGCAGGAAGAAATCGACAGACTTCTTGCCGAGGGTACACCTTATGTAATTCGCCAGAAAATGCCGATTGAGGGCAGTACAACATTTACAGACGCAGTTTTCGGTGAAATTACCGTTGACAACAGCGAACTTCAGGATCAGATTCTCATCAAGACTGACGGCTACCCGACATACAACTTTGCAAATGTAATTGACGACCACACAATGGGCATTACTCATGTTGTCCGTGGTTGTGAATATTTAAGCTCCACACCGAAATATAATCTTCTTTATGAAGCATTCGGATGGGAAATCCCGACATATATCCACCTTCCGCTCATTATGGGCAAGGATGCCGACGGCAATGTTTCAAAGCTTTCAAAGCGTCACGGCGCAACAGGCTTTTATGACCTTATTAACGAGGGCTACCTCCCACAGGCAATCATCAACTATATTGCACTTCTCGGCTGGTGTCCAAAGGATAATCAGGAAATCTTTACCCTTGCAGAACTTGAAAAAGAGTTTGATGTAAGCGGTATCAGCAAGTCACCGTCAATTTTTGACTATGACAAGCTTTCATGGTTCAACGGTGAGTATTTAAAGGCTATGACTCCCGAAGAATTTACGGATGTTTGTATGCCATACTATAAGAAGGTTTTCGGTGACAGAGAAATGCCTTTTGAGAAGTTTGCCGAAATTCTTCAGAAAAGAACTACAAAGCTTACGGATATTCCCGAAATGCTCGGTTTCTTTGCAGAACTTCCCGAATATGACAAGGAGCTTTTCGTAAATAAGAAGAGCAAGACTAATCTTGAAAACGCTCCCGTTGTATTGCGTGAGGCTTACGAAAGATTAAAGGCTCTGCCGACATGGGACAACACCTCAATTCACGATTGCCTCATCAATATGGCGGTTGAAAAAGAGCTTAAAAACGGCACAGTTATGTGGCCTGTAAGAATTGCCGCAGCAGGCAAAACAGTAACTCCGGGCGGTGCTGTTGAAATTCTTGACATTCTCGGAAGAGAAGAGTCGCTCAAAAGACTTGAAATCGGTCTTGAAAAGCTCGGCGCATAATTCTACTGACGGAGGTACACGGCAAATGGCTGATGAAATAAAGAATGTTGAGGGTGAAGCTGCCGTTCAGGGCAACTTCATCTGGGATTTTATAAAAGAGGATACTGCCGAGGGCGGAAAATTTGAGGGTAAAAAGGTTCACACCCGTTTTCCTCCCGAACCGAACGGCTATCTTCACATAGGTCATGCAAAGGCTCTTTGCATTGACTTTGGTACTGCCGAGCATTTCGGCGGAATCTGCAATCTTCGTATGGATGATACCAACCCTACAAAGGAAGATGTAGAATATATTGACGCTATCAAAGAGGATATCAAGTGGCTTGGTTATGATTGGGACGACAGATTTTTCTATGCATCACAGTATTTTGATCAGATGTATGAATTTGCCGTTGAGCTTATCAAAAAGGGACTTGCATATGTTTGCGAGCTTACTCCTGACAAGGTGAGAGAATACAGAGGCGACACACAGACTCCTGCAAAGAGTCCATATCGTGACCGTCCTATAGAAGAAAGCCTTGATTTGTTTGAAAGAATGAAAAACGGCGAATTTGAGGACGGCAAAATGACTCTCCGTGCAAAGATTGACCTTGCGTCGGGTAACTTTAATATGCGTGATCCTGTTATCTACAGAATTAACAGACTCAAGCATCACAGAACAGGCGATAAGTGGTGCATTTATCCTATGTATGACTTTGCTCATCCGATTGAGGACGCTCTTGAGGGTATTACGCACAGCCTTTGTTCACTTGAATTTGAGGCTCACCGTCCGCTTTATGACTGGGTAATTAACAATATTTCCGTTCCGTGCAAGCCCAGACAGATTGAATTTGCAAGACTCGGAATTAACAACACGGTAATGTCAAAGAGAAAGCTCCGTGAACTCGTTGAAAAGAACTATGTAAGCGGTTGGGACGATCCGAGAATGCCTACACTCTGCGGACTTCGCAGAAGGGGTTACACACCAAAGTCAATTCGTTCGTTCATTGAGCAGATTGGTGTTTCAAAGGTTAATTCAATTGTTGAATACGGCTTTCTTGAGCATTGTCTGCGTGATGACCTTAACGAAACAGCAGAGCGTACAATGTGCGTTTTAAAGCCTGTTAAGCTTGTTATCACAAACTATCCCGAGGGACAGAGCGAAGAGTTTGAGGTTGAGAATAACCCGAACCGTCCCGAGGACGGCACAAGAAAGGTTACTTTCAGCCGTGAGCTTTACATTGAAGAAACCGACTTTATGGAAGAACCCGTAAAGAAGTATCAGCGCCTTTATCCCGGCAACGAGGTAAGAATCAAGTCTGCATACATCGTAAAATGCACAGGCTGCAAAAAGGATGAAAACGGCAATGTTGTTGAGGTTTATGCAGAGTATGATCCCGAAACAAAGGGCGGAAATACTCCCGACGGCAGAAAGGTAAGAGGCACAATCCATTGGGTTGACGCTAACAACTGCCTTGATGCGGAAGTAAGACTTTACGATAACCTCTTTACTGTTCCGGACCCCGATACAGGCGACAGAAACTTCCTCGATTATCTTAACGAAAATTCACTTGAAGTTCTCACAGGCTGTAAGGCTGAAAAGAATATTGCAGGCGCAACGGCTCCGAAGAGCTATCAGTTTATGCGCCACGGCTATTTCTGCATTGACAACAAGGACAGCTCACCCGAACACCTCGTATTCAACCGCAGTGTAAGCCTTAAAGACAGTTTTAAGAAGTAAAATAAACAAAGGGCGGTCTTTTCTTTGACCGCCCACTTTAATAGGAATTTGTGTTCATTAAATATGTTTTGATGTAATCAATACTATGTTTAAATTTGCACACAATGTGTTCAATCGTGTGCAATACACACGAACGGGCGGATGATAACCGCCCCTACCGGGTATTAATATGATGAAAAAAATACTTGTAACAGGTGCATCGGGCGGAATCGGTTCGCAGACTGCTGTTGCTTTTGCAAAATGCGGTTGCGATGTTGCGTTGCATTACTCGAAAAATTCCGAAAAAGCCGAAAGCCTTGCCGAAAAGCTTACAAATGAATACGGCATAAATGCCTTTGCTGTTCAGGCGGATGTTTCCGATTATGAAAGCGTTTGCAAAATGTTTGACGAAATCGACAGCCGTTTCGGTAACCTCGATGTGCTTGTCAACAATGCGGGAATTGCACAGCAAAAGCTGTTTACCGACATAACTCCCGATGAATGGAAGAAAATGACTGGGGTTAATCTTGACGGTGTTTTCTACTGCTCGCAACAGGCACTCAAAAGATATATGATTAAAAACCACAGCGGTATTATTCTCAATATCAGCTCAATGTGGGGACAGGTCGGTGCGTCTTGCGAGGTACATTACAGTGCGTCAAAGGCGGGTGTAATCGGACTTACCAAAGGTCTTGCCAAGGAGGTCGGGCTGTCGGGAGTGCGTGTCAACTGTATTTGTCCCGGTGTGATTATGACCGATATGATGAAAGGCTTTGATGAGCAGACCGTACAGGAGCTTAAAGAGGAAACTCCGCTTAATATGCTCGGTATGCCCGATGATATTGCAGAAACTGCTGTGTTTCTCTGCAGCGACAGGGCAAGATTCATCACGGGTCAGATTGTCGGTGTAAACGGCGGAATGATTATTTAACTTAATAAGAGTATGAAAAAACGGTCGGAATTTGACCCTCGACCGTTTTTCTATTACGGAATATAAAATTTTTCAGTTTTAAATATGTTAACCTTTAATGATTGATTTTTATCTGTATTTTTGTTATAATGCGAACTAGTGATTAGCATCTAGAAGGATAATTATATTTTCAGCAATTGCATGAATAACTGGAACTGCAACCGAATTTCCAAATTGTTTATATGCTTGGGTATCTGAAACAGGAATAATAAATTCATTTGGAAATCCTTGTAGCCTCGAAGCTTCTCTTGGTGTAATCTTTCGTGGATTTTTACCTGGTTGTTCAATAAGAATCTCAGAACCGTCTTTGTAATATCGAGCAGAGATAGTGTTTGTATAGGGACTATCGGCATTGAACAAACCATAACCAAAACCTTTACCAGCAGCGGCGTTATCAATCTTTCGCCTTTGATGTCCCTGCCAAAGTTTATCAGATAATGTATATTTATCGTTTACATTTTTTTCCAAAATATCACCAACACAGGTGGGCGTCTTAGGCGGAATAGGATAAACAAAATCTTTATAATTTAAAATTTGGTTCTTATCAAATCCAACAATGTAAATTCGTTCACGATTTTGTGGAACACCAAAATCCTTTGCAGGGAATATGTGGTAATATACTTCGTATTCCATATCTTCCAATGTTTTGCGAATAGTATCAAATGTTCGACCATGGTTATGACCTAACAGATTTTTAACATTTTCAAGCAAGAATGCTTTAGGCCTTTTTGCTTTTATAATTCTTGCAATATCAAAGAAAAGTGTTCCCCTTGTGTCATCGAAGCCTTTTTTGAGACCTGCTTGGCTAAACGCAACACATGGAAATCCCCCCACGAGAATATCGTGGTCGGGAATATCAAATTCATTAATTTGTGTAATATCACCAGCTGGTATATCGCCGTAGTTTGCGTAATAAGTCTTTTGTGCAAACTTATCCCATTCACTAGAGAAAACAATGTTTACTGCACCTGTTTGATAAAAGCCAAGTCTTGTACCGCCGATGCCTGCGAACAAATCAACCATACGGTATCGACCATTTCCATTGTTAGGAAAAGGAATTGTTTCCGGAAAATCAAGAATTGCTTTTAATTCTGCACCAGACGGGGAGGCTTCTCCATTTTCCCAACGTCGGATAGTTCTATCGCCATATTTTGGTAACCCGACGGCATCTGCTAATTCTTTTTGGGTCATGTGTAGACGTCTGCGTTTTGTCCTAATTGCTTCCGAAACATTTATACTCATTATATGATCTCCCTTTGTGTCGCAAAAAGGACTTTTTGTCCTCTGATTGACACAATTATATCATACATTGGGGCAGTTTTCAATACTTAATTGTGGGGTTTAATAATATGACACATATTTCAGAAGAAAAATTCAAAAAATTAGTTAAAACAGAACGAACAGAACATTTTATTACACCATTTGGTTTGGTCTATAAAACATTTATCGATTTAGGATATCATCAAAAAGATTGTTCTTATTTTATGGAACATGCTAGTGAATACATAGTAAATATGCGAAAAGGTTGTTGGAATGAATTCATTCCTCTTGAAAAAGATTTTACAACCAGAATGTTAACTTACCTTATTGATGCAGATAAAGTTCAAAATATGAACCCAGTTGAAGCCATTAAAGATTTTGTACTTGAATATCCTAATCATATTTACGATTTGTCACTGAGCAATACGCAGAGTAGACGTAGTAGAGCAGGAAAAGAATTTGAGGCAATTATTGAATTGTTGCTTATTGGAGCAGATATTCCATCCGACTCACAAGGAGCTATTGGAAAACAATATTTTCAAACACATCAAATAGGAAAACTTGTTGATTTTGTAACACCGTCTGTCGCTGAATATTTAGCAAACAAACGTAATACTATGTTGATTAGTGCTAAAACTACATTGAGGGAAAGATGGCAAGAAGTACCTGAAGAGGTGAATCGTACTGGTATTCGTGAAATGTATCTTGCAACATTGGATGAAGCAATTTCAGGTGAATCACTGAGAATTATGTATGAAGCCAATATCATTGTAGTAACAACAAAAACAAATAAAGAAGCAAATTATCCAACCAATAATATGGTAATTACATTTGAAGAAATGTTAATGATTGGTCGAGAAACAACAGATAAATGGAACAATTATAATTTTTCTCAACAGGATAAGTCGCTCCTTTTATCACACATAGTGAATCAGATTGAAAAGTTTTCAAATTACGATTATGTAAAAGAATACTATCAAAAAAGGTTAGATCAGTTTGAATAAAATTCTATAATGATATGTTTGTTCTAGTATAAAACGGTCGGGATTTGATTTCCGACCGTGATTTTTTTACTGTATTTATTTAAGGGTTTAGCTTTTGCCGTTGAGAATATCGGCAATGATTTCTCTCTCGTCCATATGGTACTTAACACCTTTGATTTCCTGATAATCCTCATGACCTTTGCCTGCAAGTACGATAATATCTCCGTCCTCGGCATTGTCCATGCAATATTTAATTGCATCTCTGCGGTTCGGCACGACAACATACTTGCCGTCGGTTTTTGCAAGACCTGTCTTGATGTCCTCAATGATGTCCATAACATCTTCAAATCTTGAGTTGTCTTCCGTTACAACCGAAAGGTCTGAAAGTCTGCCCGAGGTTTCACCCATTTCATAACGGCGAACCTTAGGACGGTTGCCGCCTGCACCGAACATTGTAATAAGTCTGTGCGGATTGTACTGACGAAGTGTTTCAAGTACATTTTCCATTGAAAGTGCGTTGTGTGCATAGTCGATGATGAGTGTGTAGTTGTAGGGAACAGGCACACGCTCAACTCTGCCCTTGACCTTGGCAACCTTGAGAGCGTCAATAATCATATGATCTTCAATTTCGTCAAAGAATGAAACTGCCGAAATTGCCGCAAGTGCGTTGTATGCATTGAATTTGCCCGGAATGTCAACATCAACAGAAAGATTTTTGATTCCCTCTGTTTCAAAGTGAACACCGACAAATCCGTTTTCGGAGAGAAGATGAGCATTTTTGCCCTTCAAGTCCGCATTGTCGGCAAAACCGTAGGTGAGAACAGAACCATTGAAATCCTTTGTGATATCCTTCCATGCGGGATCGTCAATATTTGCAGCGGCAAATTTGCATTGTCTGAAAAGCAGACTCTTGCAGTAGAGATATTCCGCAAGGTCTTTGTGTTCAACACCGCCGATGTGATCATCCGAAAAGTTTGTAAAGATGCCGACATCAAAAGTCATGCCTGCAAGGCGGCTGTGTTTAAGTCCGATTGATGATGCCTCAATTACCATAGCCTTGCAGCCGGCGTTAATCATATCACGCATCGATTTTTGAATAATGTATGATTCGGGAGTTGTATTGTCGGTTTTGTGGGTTTCTCCGCCGTAAACAACACCGAGTGTTCCGATTGTGCCGGTCTTTATTCCTGCGTGTTCAAAAATTTCCGCAACCATTGCTGTTGTTGTGGTTTTGCCCTTTGTGCCTGTGATTGCAACCGTGTAGAGCTCATCCTCGGGATGTCCGAAAAATTCAATGCTCATAAGCGAAAGAGCGTATCTTGTGTCCTCAACCTTTACAACGGCAACATCACTCGGCACTTCAAAGTCGAGGCTGTCGCTGATGACGAGTGCCGACGCACCTTTTTCAACGGCTGACTTTGCGTACCTGTGCCCGTCGGAGGTGTAACCTTTAAGGCACACAAAGGCCGTGCCTTTTTCAACTTTTCGTGAATCATAGATAATATCCGAAATTTCAGTATCAAGATTGCCCTGAACCGTGTATTCAAAATTTATAAGAAGGTCTTTCAGTTTCATCATATATATCTCCGTTTCCCCGACATAAAGTCGGCTTGCTTATTTTCGTTGTCTTTATAATTATAACAATTGTCAGCACTTATTACAACTGTATGTTAAAAAATTAATGTGTGATGTTTGAAATAAATGACTTTGTTTTGTGATTGGTCATTTTTTACTAAAATCAGGAAAATTTGCCGAAATTCAAGCTTATTTTATGAATAAAGAATATAATTTGGGTGTTATGTCACATAACCGTCGGGTGTGATTATACAACTTGTACAAATGGAATTTTAGCAAAATAAACAATTCAAGTCAATGTAATTTGTGCAATAGGTAAAATCTCAATAAAAAAGATGTCATATTGCACAAAAATAATTTTGATTTTTAACAACATAGATAAAAAGTACAAAGGGAGTTGAAATTCAGGCGATTTTTTGATATGATTTATGTAGCGGATATGATGCACTTTGTGCGTTATATCCTCAAAAAAAAGTATGTAATCCGAAAGGACACTACGAAAATATTCAGAAAGAGGGATTTTTCCAATGAAAAAGATTCTCGCCATTTTATTGGCAGGTATGATGACTGCTACTGCACTTGTTGGCTGCGGCGGCGGAGACGCATCATCGAAAACAGACAACGGTTCAAAAGCAGACAACGGTTCTTCGGACGGTGCTGCTAAGATTGAAGGCTCAATCGTTGACGACAGCTATTTCGGCGATGAAGGTACAGACAGCAAGCCTGTAACTCTTAAGGTATGGGCTCCTGATGCTGCTGTAAGCCTTGTTAAAGAGCAGATTGAGGCTTTCAAAAAGGCTTATCCTAACAGAAAATTTAAGGAAATCTCAGTTGTAGCACAGGGCGAAAAGGATGCTGCTACAAATATGCTTAACGATGCTTCAACAGCTGCAGATGTATTCAGCTTCCCGAGTGATCAGCTCAACAAGCTCGTTGACGCAGGCGTTATTTCTCAGGTTGCATTTAAGGATGCCGTAACAGAGGCTAATGATGAGGGAACTGTAAAAGCAGGTACACTTAATGGTACTCTCTACGCTTATCCTGAAACAAACGATAACGGTTACTATCTCGTTTATGATAAGTCAGTAGTTTCCGACGAGCAGGCTCAGACACTTGAGGGCGTTCTTGATGCTTGTAAGAAGGCAGGCAAGAAGTTCATTATGAATGCCGGTGACGGTTACTATGCTTGTACTTTCGCTTTCACTGCAGGTGTTAAAATTGACGGTCTTGAAGAAGACGGTATTACACAGAAGTTTGTTAAATATGACGAAGATGAAGCTGTTGCAACACTTCAGGCTTTTGCAAAGCTCATCAAGGATTACAGAGGTACATTCCAGTCGCTTGACATTGCTAACATCGCTTCAGGTTTTGCAAGCGGTAAGTGCGGCGCAGGTATCGACGGTTCATGGGATACAGCTTCTAACCAGAAGGCTCTCGGTGACAACTTCGGCGCTGCAAAGCTTCCTACAATCAATGTTAACGGCAAAGACAAGCAGCTTATCTCAATGTTCGGTTATAAGTACATCGGTGTAAACGGTTCTTCTAAGTTCCCGGCAACAGCTCAGATTCTTGCTCACTATCTTGCAGGTGAGGAGTGCCAGCTCCAGAGAGCCGAGAAGCTTGGTTGGGGTCCTTCAAATAAGAAGGTTCAGGAAAACAAAGTTGTAGCAGATTCTCCTGTTCTCAAGGCTATCGGTGAGCAGGCTAAGAATGCTTGTATACAGGTTAATGTTGCTAATACATTCTGGGATCCTATGGCTAACCTTGGCAACAAGATCATCGCTGACACATGCAATCCTTCAGATGCAGCTGCTATGAAGAAGCTTCTTAACGAAACAATTTCTAACGTTAGGGATGAGGGCTAATCGTTAAGTAAGTTAAATTGATTTAATTTAATCGATTAATTAGCTGCGGGACACTCCGAAAACGGAGTGTCCCGTAAAAAAAGAAAAAATGCGGATTGTCCGCTTGCGTTATCAATTTGTGTATTCGCCTGACTAATAATGTTTTATTACGAACGGCAACTATTATAAGATAGCGTAAAGAATATTATTAGTTTGGTGTATTAGAGAGATTTGCAAATTATTAAGGAGAGCGCCTAATGACATATGTTGAATACAAACAGCTCAATCCTTTCCAGAGATTTGCCTACAACACAAAGAAGTTTTTCTGTAACATTCCTCATGCCGTTGCCCATTTTTTTACAGCACTCGGCAAGGCAATAGTTAAGTTCTTCGTAGGCATCGGCAAGGGCTTTGCCAACTACGGCAAGACCTTCGTAAAAGGCGACTGGGCTACAAAACTTTCCTACCTTATTTTCGGTGTAGGTGATCTTAGCAAAGGTAAATATTACAAGGGTATTCTTTTCTTCGCTGTTGAAGTTCTCTATATCCTTTATATGGCTTTTTTCGGTTGGGGATATCTCAAAATGTTCCCGACACTTGGTATTCAGGCTCAGAGAACTGAATATATCAACGGTATCATTCCAAAGCAGGTACCCGGCGATAACTCAATGCTTATTCTGCTTTACTCGGTATTGACACTCGTAATCACAGTAGTGGTTTTCGCTGTTTACATAACAAACATCAAAGATGCGTACAGACATCAGATTATGAAGGCTAACGGTCAGAAACCGACTTCATTCAAATATGATATGAAGCAGTTCCTTGACGGTAAGTATCATATCACACTTATGTCATTCCCTGTACTTATGATCGGTATCTTCAATGTTCTGCCGCTCATATTTATGATTTTGATTGCATTTACCAACTATGATAAACAGCATATGCCTCCGGGAACACTGTTCACATGGATTGGTTTTGACAACTTCGGCTCACTCTTCAACCTCGTTGAAGGTGCTAAGAAGGGCTATACATTTATTAAGCTCACAGAATGGACTCTTATCTGGGCTGTTGCAGCTACATTCTCAAACTATATCCTTGGTATGATCTTCGCTCTTATGATAAACAAGAAGGGTATCAAGTTTAAATCACTCTGGAGAACACTTTTCGTTATTACAATTGCTGTTCCTCAGTTCGTATCACTTCTTCTCATGAACCAGATGCTCCAGTCAAACGGTGCTATAAACATTCTGCTTTCAAACATTACAAACAGTCATGTTGAAATTCAGTGGCTGAATGATAATGCAACACTGGCTCGTTGGGTGGTTATCATCATCAACTGTTGGGTAGGTATTCCGTACACCATCCTTTCTATGTCTGGTATTCTTATGAATATCCCTGAGGATCTCTATGAATCTGCAAGAATTGACGGTGCAAGTCCTGTAAAGACATTTACGGCTATCACACTTCCGTATATGCTCTTTGTTACAACTCCTCAGCTCATTACCCAGTTTGTCGGCAACATCAATAACTTTAATGTTATTTACCTGTTGTCAAACGGTAATCCGACGACCGAAAAATATTATCAGGCCGGTCAAACCGATATCCTTGTTACATGGCTCTTTAAGCTGACCATGAACTCTCAGGACTACGGACTTGCCGCCGCAATAGGTATTTTGGTATTTGTTATTTGCGCAACGCTCTCACTCATTGTGTATAATAACTCAAAATCAATGAAGGATGAGGAGGCGTTCTCATGATAAAAAGTTACAAATTAAGAAGACACATTGCGAACGCTTTTGTTTACCTGTTCCTTATTGTAATGGGTTTCGTTTGGATTTCTCCGTTCATCTATCTTTTAATGCATTCATTCCGTGGCGGTGCTGAAATTTACGGAAGTACAATTATCCCGCAGGAATGGACACTCCAGAACTACATTGATTTGTTCACAGGCTCAGGCGGTACTGCAAGCCTTAACTTCCCGAGATGGTTCCTTAACACATTTGTTGTCGCTTGTTTCAGTTGCGTAATTTCTACAATTTCGGTTCTTATGGTTAGTTACGCATTCAGCCGACTCAGATTTAAGGCTCGTAAAAAGTTTATGAATGTTGGTATGATTCTCGGTATGTTCCCCGGCTTCATGACAATGATTGCTATTTACTATCTTCTCAAGGCAATGGGTCTTACTCAGACTCTCGTTGCTCTTGTAATCTGCTACAGCTGCGGTGCCGGTCTTGGCTTCCAGATTTCAAAAGGCTTCTTTGATACAATTCCAAGAGCACTTGACGAGGCGGCAACCATTGACGGTGCTACCAAGAACCAGATTTTCTGGAAGATTATTCTTCCTATGTCAAAGCCGATTGTTGTTTACACGGTTCTTACTTCATTCATCGGACCGTGGACAGACTTCATTCTTGCTAAGATTATCATGGGTGATGCTCGTGACAACTATACTGTTGCTATCGGTCTTCAGCTAATGATTGATCAGGACTTTAAGAACACATACTACAAGCAGTTCCTTGCAGGTTCTGTTGTTGTTGCTGTTCCGATTACACTTCTCTTCCTCAAGATGCAGAAGTATTATGTTGAAGGTGTAACAGCCGGCGGCGTAAAGGGTTAATCCCAATATATACAAGCTCTCACGGGCGGCAGTCACAGGCTGCCGTCCGTTTTAATTTTACGGAGGATACTATGAAAAAAATTCTTTCCATTCTTCTTGCCGGTGCAATGCTTGCGGGCTGTGTGCTTACAGGCTGCTCTGATTCTTCATCATCAAAGTCAGATTCATCCGACGGCAATACTGCAAAAGTTACCGACCCGATTGAAGGCGTTAAGGCAACTGCATCAACCGACAAATACAGAAATTACTACGAAATTTTCGTAAACTCTTTCTGCGATTCAAACGGTGACGAAACAGGCGACCTTCAGGGAATTATCTCTCAGCTTGACTACCTTAATGACGGCGACCCGAATTCAGGTGACGACCTCGGTGTTGACGCAATCTGGCTTACTCCGATTATGCCGTCAAAGTCATATCATAAGTATGATGTTGAAGATTATTACAATATTGATCCCGACTTCGGTACACTCGACGATTTCGACAAGCTTATTGAAGAATGTCACAAGCGTGGCATAAATGTAATTCTTGACCTTGTTTTGAATCACGCATCTTCAAAAAATCCGCTCTTTACAAAGGCTGTTGAAGAGGTTGCCGATAATAAGCTTGACGGCAATGCCGAGTATTTTGAAATTCACAAATCCTCATATTTTGACAGCGATACTCAGACTATCAGTCTTGGAAACGGTTATGCCTGTGAGGCGAACTTTTCTCAGGAGATGCCCGAATGGAATCTCAATTCTAAAAAGACGAGAGAAGAATTTACAAAAATTGCGAAATTCTGGCTTGACCGAGGAGTTGACGGTTTCAGACTTGACGCCTGCAAATACTTTACAAATAAGGAAACCAACGGAACAGAATTTCTCAAGTGGTTCTATGACACCTGCAAGGGCATTAAGAAAGATGTCTATATGGTTGGCGAGAACTGGACCGATGATTCCGATATTCAGGAGCTTTACAAATCCGGCATCGACAGCCAGTTTGCATTTAAGTTTTCAACCTCAACAGGCACAATTATCAGCAACATCATTTCGCAGGGCGGTATGGCTACTGTCAAAAAAATTATGAACTACGATAACAAAATGACAGAGTCAAATCCCAATGCTATTAATGCAATGTTCCTTTCAAACCACGATCAGGTTCGTAGCGGAAACGCACTTGAATCTCAGGGACTTTCTTCTCAGAAACTTGCAGCCGCAGTTTATATGCTTGCGCCTGGTAATCCGTTCATCTATTACGGAGAGGAAATCGGCATTAAGGCTCCGAATACCACAAATGATGCGGCATACAGAACACAGATGGTTTTTGACAGCGACAACCTTCCCGATATTTATGTAAACGGTATCGGAGAAGAGGCAGAGGTGCCTACCGGCGGCGGTGTAAAACAGCAGCTTGCCGACAAAGATTCTCTCCTCAACTACTATCGTAGAATTATCACAATCAAAAATCAGAACCCCGAAATTGCAAGGGGCAGAATTGTAGGCACACAGGGCTTTGATGATAAGGCAGTCGGCGCTTATTATGTTGAGTATGAGGATTCAAAGCTCCTCATTATTCACAACTTCAGCAAGAATGACGCCAAGGAGCTTACAATTACAGACGATATGATTAAGAATGCAACTCTCCGTGCAGACCTTATCCCCGAGAGCAGCTCAAAGCATACCGAACTTAAAGACGGTAAAATCTCTGTACCTCCACAGTCAACGGTAATCATTAAGTCGGCGGAATGATTTTTCGTTCGTGCAGACAGTTATTTTGTATTAAAGACTATATCTCCCGAGCGTAGTATAGCTACCGTTTGCACGATTCTGTAGGGGCGATATTATCCGCCCTTACAGATTTGTGACATTTACTAAATTTTCAAATACATTGTTTGTTACTACAAATGATAAAAATTGAAAATTCCGAAAACATTCTTGTTTTCGTCACACAGTTGTCAATATTGGTGTGGTATAATAAAGTCACAACATAAGGGAACGGCGAACATCGTCCCGATTAAACAGTGTATAAGTTTTTATTTGATATATTTTCCTCTCTCCTAAATAAAAATGAAAACGGAGGCTGTGAAGAACGAAGTCTTAAACTTCATTTCTTTACAGCCTCTTTTTCATTACGGTGTGCCGCCGTTGTCAATTCGTGCAGACAATTTTTTGCTAGTCGCTATGATTAATATACAGCTTTCATAACATCAAAACACATTCATGGGAATGAATAATATTTATCAAGCATAAGCCCGCTTAAATTTTACAAAAAAATGCTTGACAAAAAGTGAGCGGATAGTTTATAATGTTTAATCGTGGGACATTCTGTAATTGCGCCCGTTTTTGGGGATATTATTTATGTTTCACAAGGCTTTGCAAAAGCAAAGCAGTTTTATCAATTCTTATATTTTTTGAAAGGAGGACAAATAATGCCTACATTTAACCAGTTGGTACGCAAGGGCAGACAGGTTTCCGAGAAGAAGGCAAAGGCACCTGCTCTCTTAAAGGGTTGGAACTCAAAAAAGCGTGTTGCTATTGACCAGAGCTCCCCACAGAAGAGAGGTGTTTGTACTGCAGTAAAGACCGCTACACCTAAAAAGCCTAACTCAGCGCTCAGAAAGATTGCCAGAGTAAGACTTTCTAACGGTATTGAAGTCAGTTCCTATATTCCCGGCGTAGGTCACAACCTTCAGGAACACAGCGTTGTTCTTATTCGTGGTGGCCGTGTTAAGGACTTGCCTGGTGTTCGTTACCACATCGTTCGTGGTACACTCGATGCTCAGGGTGTTTCGGGCCGTATGCAGAGCCGTTCAAAGTACGGTGCTAAGCGTCCGAAGAAGGGTAAATAAGGAATTGACAAAACTCTCTTGACTTAAATTATTTAAGTTCTGCTATGCGGCAGGAATTTTACTATATATATGTTATGGTAGAATGTCTTGTTGGCATACGGGAGTTTGTCGCTTTCGAGTACCTATGATATCTCAATTATTGTGAAGGAGGGAAGCAAAGTGCCAAGAAGAGGTTCTATTGCGAAGCGTGACGTATTACCGGATCCGCTTTATAATTCAAAACTCGTAACTCGTCTTATCAACAACATTATGTACGACGGTAAAAAGGGCGTTGCTCAGAAGATTGTTTACGGTGCATTCGACATTATTGCTGAAAAGACAGGTAACAACCCGCTTGAGGTTTTTGAACAGGCTATGGAAAATGTAATGCCCGTTCTCGAAGTTAAGGCTCGTCGTGTCGGCGGTGCTACTTATCAGGTACCTATGGAGGTTCGTCCTGAAAGACGCCAGACACTCGGTCTCCGCTGGATTTCTACTTATTCAAGAGCTCGCAGCGAAAAGACAATGAAGGAAAGACTTGCAGGAGAAATCCTTGATGCCACAAACAGTGCCGGCGGTGCTTTCAAGAAGCGTGAAGACACTCATAAGATGGCTGAAGCTAACAAGGCTTTCGCTCATTACAGATGGTAATTTTATCATCAGCGTTTATTAGGAGGATTTTATGCCAAGACAGGTTTCACTTGAAAAAACAAGAAACATCGGTATCATGGCTCACATTGATGCCGGTAAAACCACAACAACTGAGCGTATCCTGTATTATACCGGCGTAAACCATAAAATCGGTGAGACACACGACGGTGCTTCCACAATGGACTGGATGGTTCAGGAAAAAGAGCGTGGTATCACAATCACCTCTGCTGCTACAACTGCATTCTGGTTCGGCAGCAAGCATCAGTATGACAAGCACAGAATCAACATCATCGACACCCCCGGTCACGTTGACTTCACTGTTGAAGTTGAGCGTTCACTTCGTGTTCTTGACGGTTCTGTAACAGTCCTCTGCGCAAAAGGCGGCGTTGAGCCTCAGTCTGAAACAGTATGGCGTCAGGCTGATAACTACGGCGTTCCGAGAATGGTTTATGTAAACAAGATGGACATCATGGGCGCTAACTTCTACCATGTTGTTCAGATGATGAAGGACAGACTTAAATGTAATGCTGTTCCGATTCAGCTTCCGATCGGTGCTGAGAGCGATTTCAGAGGCATCGTTGACCTCGTTACTATGAAGGCCGAAATCTATCACAACGAAGACGGCACAGACTACAGTGAAGAGGAAATTCCGGAAGAGATGCAGGATCTCGCTAACGAGTATCATGAGAAACTTATCGAATCAGTTGCTGAACTCGATGAAGATCTTATGGAGAAATACTTCGGCGGCGAAGAGCTTACAATCGACGAAATCAAGAGCACAATCAGAAAGGCTACTATTGACAACACAATGGTACCTGTAACCTGCGGTTCTTCTTACCGTAACAAGGGTGTTCAGATGCTCCTTGATGCTATCGTTGATTATATGCCTGCTCCGACAGATGTACCTGCTATTAAGGGTGTTGACCCTGAAACAGGCGATGAGGTTGAAAGACCGTCATCAGATAAAGAGCCATTCGCAGCTCTCGCATTCAAGATTGCTACTGACCCGTTTGTTGGTAAGCTCTGCTTCTTCAGAGTTTACTCCGGTACAGTTTCTGCCGGCACAACTGTTTACAACTCAGTTAAGGACAACAACGAGCGTCTCGGTCGTATCTTGCAGATGCACGCTAACGACAGAAAAGATATCGACTGCGTATATGCAGGTGACATCGCTGCTGCCGTTGGTCTTAAAAATACAACAACAGGTGATACTCTCTGTGATGAGAAGGCTCCTGTTATCCTTGAGTCTATGGAATTCCCTGATCCTGTAATTCGTGTTGCTATTGAGCCGAAGACAAAAGCAGGTCAGGAAAAGATGGGTATCGCTCTTGCAAAGCTTGCAGAAGAAGATCCTACTTTCAAGGCTTATACAGACGAAGAAACAGGCCAGACAATCATCGCAGGTATGGGTGAACTCCACCTCGAAATCATTGTTGACCGTCTTCTCCGTGAATTTAAGGTAGAAGCAAACATCGGTGCTCCACAGGTTGCATACAAGGAAACTATCCGCAAGGAAGCTTCTGTTGACGAAAAGTATGCTCGTCAGTCAGGTGGTAAGGGTCAGTACGGTCACGTTAAGATCAATATCTATCCTAACAAGGACAAGGGCTATGAGTTCGTTAACAACATTGTCGGCGGTGCTATTCCAAAGGAATACATTCCGGCTGTTGACCAGGGTATTCAGGGCGCAATGCTCAGCGGTGTTGTTGCAGGCTACAATGTAGTTGATGTTAAGGTTGAACTTTATGATGGTTCTTATCATGAAGTCGACTCATCAGAAATGGCATTTAAGATTGCCGGTTCAATGGCATTCAAGAACGCTATGAAGAAGGCAGATCCTGTACTTCTCGAACCGATCATGAAGGTTACTGTTATCACTCCTGAGGAATACCTCGGTGATGTAATCGGCGACCTTAACTCTCGTCGTGGTATGATCCAAAGCATGGAAGCTGACAACGGCGTTCAGAGAGTTATCGCTCATGTTCCGCTTTCAGAGATGTTTGGTTACGCAACAGATATGCGTTCCAAGACTCAGGGTCGTGGTCAGTATGTTATGGAGCCTGACACATATGCTGAGGTTCCGAAGAACATTGCTGAAAAGATTATGAGTGAAAGAGCTAAAAAGGACTAATCATACCTTTTAAAGCACTTTTTTCAAAAATGTATTGATTTTTTTAGAAAAAATTGATACAATATGATTAAATCTATTGTAAATTCTTTTTACAACAATAAGGAGGAAATTTCCAATGGCAAGAGAAAAATTTGAAAGAAATAAGCCCCATGTTAACATTGGTACAATCGGCCACGTTGACCATGGTAAAACAACACTTACTGCTGCTATCACAAAGGTTCTCAACCTCGAAGGCGATGCTGATTTCGTTGATTACGCTAACATCGATAAGGCTCCTGAAGAGAGAGAGCGTGGTATCACAATTAACACAGCTCACGTTGAGTATGAAACAGACAAGCGTCACTATGCACACGTTGACTGCCCAGGCCATGCTGACTATGTAAAGAACATGATCACAGGTGCTGCTCAGATGGACGGCGCTATCCTCGTTGTATCAGCTGCTGACGGTCCTATGCCACAGACAAGAGAGCACATCCTTCTTTCTCGTCAGGTAGGTGTACCTTACATCGTAGTATTCATGAACAAGACTGACCAGGTTGACGATCCTGAGCTTCTCGAGCTCGTAGAGATGGAGATCCGTGACCTCCTCAACGAGTATGAGTTCCCGGGCGATGATACACCAATCATCAAGGGTTCAGCTTATCTTGCTCTTACAAGCACATCTAAGGATCCTAACGCTCCTGAGTACAAGTGCATCCACGAGCTTATGGACGCTGTTGACGAGTATATTCCAACTCCTGACCGTAAGGCTGACCAGCCATTCCTTATGCCTGTTGAGGACGTATTCACAATCACAGGTCGTGGTACTGTTGCAACCGGTAGAGTTGAAAGAGGTCAGATTAAGACTGGTGAAGAAGTTGAAATCGTTGGTCTTACAGACGAAAAGAGAAAAGTTGTTGTTACAGGTCTTGAAATGTTCAGAAAGACTCTTGACTTCGCTGAAGCAGGCGACAACGTAGGTGTTCTTCTCCGTGGTGTTCAGAGAACTGAAATCCAGAGAGGTCAGGTACTTGCTAAGCCAGGTACAATTCACCCACACACAAAGTTCCGTGGCCAGGTTTACGTTCTTACTAAGGACGAAGGCGGCCGTCATACTCCATTCTTCAACAACTATCGTCCGCAGTTCTATTTCAGAACAACTGACGTAACAGGTACAATCTCACTCCCAGAGGGCGTAGAGATGTGCATGCCTGGTGATAACGTTGAAATGGACGTTGAACTTATCACTCCTATCGCTATCGAAGTTGGTCTTCGTTTCGCTATTCGTGAAGGCGGCAGAACAGTAGGTTCAGGCGCAGTTATCGCTATTAACGAATAATTTTAACCGATTATCGTTTGTTTTCTAACATTCAGAGCCGATACATTTGTATCGGCTCTTTTTGTGTTCGCATCGTTTGCAAACATGATACGATTGCTGAACTCGGTTCGTTGCTACAGATAAAACTTGACTTTGCGATATTTATATGCTTTGTAATTATCATAATGTATGTGCTGTTATCTGCGGGAGAATGAGGTTTTCCTCTACAGATTATACACAACATCCATTACATCAAAACATTTTTATCAAACATAAGATATTATCAAGCGGGCGTCAGATGAGCGTCCCTACGGTTTGTTTTGTACAAGAAAAGATAACAATATAACAGAAAAAGAGGTGTCAGCGTTTGCGACACCTCTTTTTGCAGTTTAAATTATTGAAAAGTCAGAATAAGGTTATTCCGAACATATGCAGTACCCATAAAACAGCACCGAAAACAACAGATGCGGTAACACCGTAAACTATGACAGGTCCTGCAATGATGAACAGCTTTGCGCCGAGTCCTGCAACATATCCCTCGGATTTGAATTCAATTGCAGGCGATGAAACTGCATTTGCAAAACCTGTAATCGGCACAAGCGTACCTGCACCGCCATGCTTTGCGATTTTATCGTAAACACCGATTGCTGTCAGCAAAATTCCTATGAAAATCAGCGTTACCGAGGTCAGCGTTTTTGCATCATCTTTGCTGAGGTCAAGCATTGAGTAACTGTCAGTCAATACTTGACCGATAAGGCAGATGAAACCGCCAATGAAAAATGCCTTGGTGCTGTTCACAAAACATTTACTTTTCGGTGAATTATTTTTCACAATCGAGCTGTATTCTTTTTTTGAAATCATAAAATGCCACCTTTGCACCGTTAATTAATTTACATATATTTTTGCCGTATAAATTTCAATTATGTTTGAATTATCACTTTATTTTTTTTGACTGTTGTAGTATACTTATTAATATGTACAGCTATGTAAAACGAAATGAGGGTAAAGTAATGGAGCATTATCTCGATAACAGCGCGACTACGAGGGTGTCGCAAAAGGCGGCAGAAAAAGCGTTTGAGATAATGACCGAAAATTACGGCAATCCTTCGTCGCTCCATTTGCGTGGAATGTATGCAGAGCAGGAGCTTGTAAAGGCTCGAAAAGAGGTTGCAAGAAAGCTTGGTGCAACTGCCGACGAAATCTATTTCACAAGCGGCGGTACAGAGGCGAATAATCTTGCAATTTTCGGTGTTGCCGAGGCTAAAAAACGCAGAGGAAAGCGGATTGTTGTGTCTGCCGTTGAACACAGCAGTATTATGGAATCCGCAAAAAAACTTGAAGATAACGGCTTTGATGTTGTCTATATCATGCCCCGTGAGGACGGCACAATTCACAAGGAAGATGTGCTTGAAAAGGTTGACGGAAACACAATTCTTGTGTCTGTAATGTGCGTCAACAACGAAACTGGCGCAATTATGAATGTTACGGATATTTTTTCTGCCGTAAAGGCGAAGAACAGCGATGTAATCTGCCACACGGATGCCGTTCAGGCGTTCGGCAAAATCTCGCTTTCTGCGTCAAGACTTCATGCGGATTTAATCAGCGTGAGCGGTCATAAAATCCATGCCCCGAAGGGTGTGGGTGCAATCTTTGTGAAAAAGGGTGTACGGCTTGTTCCGCTTCACTACGGCGGTGAACAGGAGAAAAAACTCCGCCCAGGCACAGAGGCGATTCCGCTGATTGCCGCAATGGGTGTTGCCTGCGGTGAATTTAACATAGATAAAAATTACGATTATGTTTCAAAGCTTAACAGCTACGCAAAGGATAAGCTATTAAAAATTGACGGAGTGGTTCTCAACTCCCCCGAAAACGCACTTCCGTATGTGCTGAATATCTCGGCAGGAAAGGTCAGGAGCGAAACCATGCTCCATTTTCTTGAAAATCTTGAGGTTTATGTGTCCTCGGGAAGTGCCTGTGCAAAGGGCAAACCGAGTTATGTACTTGAGTCAATGAATATCGGTCGTGACAGAGCCGACAGTGCACTGAGAATCAGCTTTTCAAAATTTAACACAGAGGCAGATATCGACGCACTTTGTTACGGTATTGAAAAGGGACTGAAAACCCTTGCTCACAAATAAAATCGTATGAATACATATTAAAACAAAGGAATACATTTTATGAAGGAAATTTTACTTTTGAAAGACGGCGAAATTGTTCTCAAGGGACTTAACCGCCGTTCATTTGAAGATGTCCTCAAAAAGAACCTCAAACACGCATTAAAAAGTGCAGGCCATTTTGAGATTACATCCGCACAGTCCACAATTTATGTAAAACCGCTTGATGATGATGCAGACCTTGAAAAGGCTTGCGAAATCGTTTCAAGGGTGTTCGGAATTATCGCTTTTTCAAGAGCCGCCGTTTGTGAAAAAACAATCGAATCCGTTCTTGAAACAGCTCCGAAATACCTTGAAAATCAGCTTAAAAATATAAAAACCTTCAAGGTTGAGGCAAAGAGAAGCGACAAGAAGTTTCCGCTTAAATCTCCCGAAATTTGCAGAGAGGTCGGCGGTGAAATCCTTTCAAAGTTTCCGCACCTCAAGGTTGATGTTCACAATCCCGACCTTGTTGTAAATGTTGAGATCCGTGACTTCGGCGCTTATGTTCACGGTGAGCCGGTAAGAGGAGCAGGCGGTATTCCGGTCGGCACAGGCGGAAGAGCCGCAATTCTCATCAGCGGAGGTCTTGACTCTCCCGTTGCCGCTTATATGATGGCAAAAAGAGGTATCAGACTTACTGCAATTCACTTTGCAAGTCCGCCCTACACAAGCCCCAGAGCCGAAGACAAGGTTGTCAGACTTCTCCGCAGAGTCAGCAGATATGCAGGCGATATGGTTATGTACACCGTGCCGTTTACAAAGCTGCAGGAGAAAATCAAGGATGAATGTCCCGAGGAACTTTTCACAATCATTATGCGCCGCCTGATGATGCAGATTTCAGAAAAGATTGCCGAAAAGTACGAATGTCAGGCACTCATCACAGGCGAAAGCCTCGGTCAGGTTGCAAGCCAGACAATCGGTGCGCTTTCGTGCACAGATGAGGCGACCGATATGCTCGTGTTCAGACCGCTCATAGGTATGGATAAGCAGGAGATTATCGACATTGCCTACAAGATTGATACCTACGATATTTCAATTGAGCCGTATGAGGACTGCTGTACCGTGTTCACACCAAAGCATCCCCGTACAAGACCTGTTCTCAAATATGTAAAAGAGGCTCAGGAAAAGCCGAACTTCGGACCTCTTGTTGAGGAGGCTCTTCAGAACCTCAAAGTTACAAGAATTTCGGCTGATGATGAATAATCAAACGATTGAAAGGGGAATTGATATGGATGTTGAGATTTTTTCCTTAACGGGCAAAAATTCCGCTGACCTTTCTCAAACAAGCGGTGAAATTGCAAAAAAGCTTGAACAAAACGGCTTTTCCGTAACCAAAGTAAAAAGCGTTTCACCTTCATATTCTAAAATTATTTCTGCACTTAACGAGCTTGCGAAAAGCGAAAAAGCGCCTGATCAGGTTGTGATTGCAGAGGCTCTTACAACAAAGGACAGCACATCGTTTCGCAAAAAGTTTGCCGAGGTTGTTGCGGCAGCCGAGAAGTATGAGAATACTCCTGTGCCGAAGGACTATTGGCGAAAGAGAAATCTTGATTTTCTCAATGCCAAAAAGCGTAAGGCAGACAAGGAAGAGATGGAACAGCTTGAGGACAAGTACAGAATGTTCCGTAAAAAGTCAAGAATTTTCAGCCTTAAAGATATGGGCAACGGCTATCGTGGCTACTGCTTTATGTACCGTGGTATTCAGGTTGCAGTTCTTCCAAAATCGGCCCTTGCAGGTGAAAATCCCGAAGATATGGTTTGTCTTGCCTGCATAAGAGCAAAGTCAAACTTTGAAAATTCTGCAATTGACTATCCTAACGGTTTCAGCGACAGGGAATTTGTTCCGGCAAAGACAGGCTTTGTCAACAACTTCATTCCTATGCGTGGTGACGGTTCAAAGGAAGTTACAAGAAAATGCGTTGTAATTGTTTCGTTTCTCGTGTTCCTTACGGCGCTTTCGCTGTTGTTCTACAATATGATTTACCTCAGCCTGAGAAATGCCGAGCTTAACGGAGAAATTCAGCGAATTGCTCACAGCGTTGATGACGGTGAAACAACACCCGAAAAGAAAAAGGATGACACAATCAATTGGGATAAACTTCTGAAAATCAACGATGAAATTGTCGGCTGGATTCAGATGAAAGATACCCACATTGACTACCCCGTTCTTTGGCATAAGGCAGACAGCACACCGCAACAGTATTACCTTAACCACAACTACAAGAATGAGTGGGACGGCTTCGGCAGCGTATTTGTTGACTACCGTTCAACAAAGGGTACAGACGGCAAGAACCTTGTTCTTCACTCTCACCACATTCAGGACGGTTCAATGTTCGGCGACCTTATGAAGTTCGGCGGAACAACGGGAAACCTTGATTTCTACAAAGAAGTTCCGACCTTCCGTTTTGACACTCCAAAGGGCAAAGGTACTTATAAGATTATCTCCGTGTTCAAGACAAACACTCTTACCGCACACGGCGATTTCTTCAACTACATGATAAGCGACTTTGAAAATGACAAGGATTTTATGAACTATGTTTACAATGTCCGTGTTCGTTCACTCTTTAATTGTCCTGTTGATGTAAACGAGGACGATGAGCTTGTAACACTTTCAACCTGTTCATATGAGTTCACAAACTTCAGAACGGTTGTTGTTGCAAGAAAGGTAAGAGCGGGCGAGTCAACAAAGGTTGATGTTTCAAAGGCATCGCTTAATAAGAATGCAGTATGGCCGCAGGTTTATTACTCATCCTACGGCGGTACAAGACCTACCGTCACAGACTTTGACACGGCTTACAAGAAAGGTCAGATTACCTGGTATGACGGAGATTACAGCTTTAAGAACCAAAAGGTAACCAAGAAAACCGAGGCTACAACCGCAACAGATACAAAAGGTCAGGTTGTAACACAAAAGCCACAGCCTACAACAGAGGCAAAGGTTTATTGCAATGTAACCTTCCTTAACTACGACGGTTCAGCCTTGTCAACGCAAAAGGTTGAGTACGGCAAGTCGGCGGTTGTGCCTAAGACCGTACCGAAAAAACCGAGTGATGAGTATTATGACTACACCTTTGAGGGTTGGGACACCACCTATGACTATACAAAGGTAACGGCTAATTTGAGCATTGCACCAAAATTTAAGGCAACGCTGAAACCCGAATACGCAAACGCACAGTAGGAGGACGGAAAATGAATTGCAGGCTTGTATTTTTCGCTGCTCGCAAAACCTCGTTTTGCGAAAGAGCTTTGCAAAAATCCTTTTCCGAGCTTGACCTTGAACTCGTTAAAACCTGCTTTGCAACCGATTCCGAACAACTCGGAAATGAACTTACAGACGCTTTCAAAAAACTGAATGTGGTTTTCGTTGTCGGCGGACTCGGATTTGACGATGAAAAGGGAATAAAAAGCATAATTTCCCGTGCTTTGTGTGAAACCCCTGTTAATGACTGCAAAAAGCTGAAAAATGAAAACGGCGATGACGGATATGTTGTCAGAGCCGCAAATCAGATTCTTATTCTTCTGCCCGATGAACCCGAGCAGATTGAATCCATTATGCAGGGACCGCTCAGAAAATATATTATGGCAAACTCGGTAATGCAATGAGCATTGCGAATTGAAAGTTGAAAATTGAAAATGTAAAATTACAGTCGGCGGTGTGCCACCGCTGTCAATTCGAGAAGATAGTTAGATAAAAAGATTGCATCAGATGCCCGAATAAGGTTCTGATGCAATTTTTGTTTTATATGGAATCAGTAGGGGTAGCCTTGCGACTATATTTCAGACGGGACTTTATCCGCCACAGGCGGCGGTCGCAAACCGTGTTCGCCATTTATAAAATTAATCTTGACAATGCAAAAAATAGTGCTATAATTAAAACATACTAAATACATAGGAATAGTGGAAATAAAACGCATACATAATCAAGCACATAAAAATCATGCTAAGAAAGGAAGTACAGTTATGGCAAAAAGAAATTTTGGCGATGAATTCGGATTTCAGACAAGGGCTGTTCACACGGGCAATGATGTTGACAGCGAAACAGGAGCAATCAAAAGACCTATCACAATGGCAAACAGCTATGAACTCCCGTATGATCCGAGCGACCTCAACTGGAGCAGTGCAGGCAAAAACCTCTACACACGCAACGGCGGTTCAAATCAGCAGTATCTTCAGGAAAAGCTTGCGTCCCTTGAGAGCGGAGAGGATTGCGTTGTTCTTGCAAGCGGTGTTGCGGCTCTGTCGGGACTTTTCTTTGCATTGCTCAAAAGCGGTGACCATGTTGTATTTTCAAGCGTAACATATATTGCGGTTTACAGACTTCTGAACGAACTTCTCAAAGACAAATTCGGTGTTGAAACAACAATTGTTGACACAACCGACATTGAAAAAGTTAAGGCGGCAATCCGTCCGAACACAAAGCTCATTCACATTGAAACACCGGGCAATCCTACTCTTTCAATTTCCGACATTGAAAAGATTGCAGAGCTTGCCCATGCAAACGGCGCACTTTTGTCGGTTGACAACACATTTGCTTCTCCGTTCAACCAAAGACCGATTGAACTCGGTGCAGACTTTACCATTGAAAGCCTTACAAAGTACATCAACGGTCACGGTGATGCAATGGGAGGTGCAATCATCGGCAAAAAAGAATACCTCGACATTATCCGTGCGCAGTCGCAGATTAACCTCGGCGCAACAATCAGCCCGTTCAATGCATGGCTGATTATGAGAGGCTCGGTAACACTTCCGTTGCGTATGAAACAGCACAACGAAAATGCACTCAAGGTTGCTCGTTATCTGAAAACGGTCAAAGGTGTAAGCTTTGTTGCATATCCGGGACTTGAGGATCACCCGAATCACGATGTTGCAGTTAAGCAGATGAAAAACGGGTTCGGCGGAGTGCTTTCGTTTGGACTTAAAGCCGACCACGATACCTACAACCGTTTTGTTACACATCTTAAAGTAATCACATCGGCTGTATCACTCGGTCACGATGAAAGCCTTATCGTATTTCTCGGTGAAAACGATGAAAGACAGTATCTTTATCCCGAAGAATTCCACAACGGATTTTTCCGTTTCAGCGTTGGTATTGAGGATGCCGAAGATATCATCGAAGATTTAAGACAGGCTTTTGAAAAAGAAAACCTGATTTAAGGAGCTTATTATGAATTTTTCATATTCACAGGTGCTTGAATTCAAGAGGATTCTTGACGAAAAATTCGGAGTGTATCTACATTTTCACGATGCCTGCGGAGGACAGTATTTTTCGTTTGATGAAGCGGAGAAGGACGAAGTATATCAATTTTTAACCTCTTATTTTGCAAATATCGGCGGTAAAATCAATATTGCCGACAATAAATTGACATTTACAGTAGATAAAGCGTAATCAGAAAATTTTTTTAAAAGATTTTCAAAACATTCTCTTGTTTGTCATTATTCTGTCACGGTTGATGTGGTATAATAAGCACAGCAAGTGTGATTAGATTTATAATTTTGCAAAGTGCTTATTATGTCAATTTATATTCCCCTCAAATTTTGCTCTGCAAAATTCTCGATGGGTGATTCTATCATAACTCATTTCCTGATTTATGATAGAATAAACTCACAACATAAGAAAGGGTTAACAAACAACCGTTATTTACATTCGTAAAGACAGGACAGCTTGATTTATAACAAGTCTTGCCCGAGCGTGACAGAATAAGTGGTGATAACCCATGTTAAACAGCTTACAAGATTTTCATTTGATATATTTTTCCTCTCTCTCTTTAATTAAAAATATGGAAGAAACAGCGAGTTACACCGCTGTTTTTTTCATTTTACGGCAAAGCCGCAATGAATAACTATATGCCGTTTTTCATATACATTATCGGTGATTGATATGAAAAAACTGCTCTGTGTGTTTTTTTGCGTAATGCTTGCGGCATTGTCGGCTGTCGTGTTTACGGGCGGAAAGGACACGCAAAAAAACTACATAAAATATGTTGAATTTAATGTTACGAAAGACGCTTTGCAAAATGCCGTTGACCTCGACATACAAACTCACGATGACGACAGGCATACCGACTGCATAACCTTGCTTGCGTATCTCGGTGCGAAATACGGCGGTGATTTTACAAAGTACAAATACAGCGATATGACAGATTTTGCCGACAAAATCAAAAACGGAGAAACCGTTGAAAATCTGACAAAGGATATGAAATATTTCAACTATTACTCTCAGGCATACGGTGCGGCATTGTCGGGCATTGTCGGCGATTACGAAAAAGAAACTTCCAAAGGCACTGAAAAGGGCTACGGTTTGTGTTGGTTTTCACCGATTGCAAAAACTTTTCCGTACTCTTGCTATGACGATTTCGGTGCAGTCAGAACCTACGGTTACACACGGCCGCACCTCGGTCACGACCTAATGGCGGCTGTCGGCACACCTGTCATTGCGGTTGAATCGGGAACGGTCGAAGTTATGGGTTGGAACAAATACGGCGGTTGGCGAATCGGAATCCGTTCTGCCGACAAAAAACGCTATTGGTACTATGCCCACCTAAGACAGAACCGTCCGTTTGCAGAAAACTTAAAAGAGGGCGACAAGGTTTGTGCAGGCGATGTAATCGGTTATGTGGGAAGAACGGGTTACAGCGATACCGAAAATACAAACGGAATAACCGAAAGTCATTTGCATCTCGGACTTGAGCTTGTGTTTGATGAGAGCCAAAAAGAAAGCAATAACGAAATATGGATTGATGTGGGTGCTATAACAAGCGTTGTTGAGCAGAACCAAAGCGAAGTTGTCCGCAACAACGCAACAAAGGAATTTACAAGAAAATACAAATTTTCGGTTAGCAATGATTTACAAAAAACTACAGCAAGATAAAATAAAACTGGCTCAAAAATTAAATATTTTGATAGTTGTTGACAATATAATGCGAATATAGTACAATGTGACCACTATGTTTTTTAAGGAGAGTAAAACAATGAAAAAAATTATGCTTACACTTGCTGCAGCACTTATCGCAGTAACATCAATCTTCTGCTTTGCAGGTTGCGGTGAAACACCTGAGCAGAAACTCGCAAACTACATTGCATCAGATACTTGCCAGAAAGAACTCGATTCTATGAAGTCGACATATGAATCAATGATGGATGTTGATGTTAGGGCTGAAGGCAAGAGCTTAGTTTATGACCTTACTTACAAGACTGAACTCCCTGAGGACTCACTTGATACTGTAAAGTCGAGCCTTGAATCAGCTTTTGAATCATTGTCATCAACATATGAAGGCATTGCAAACAGTATTAAGGAATCAGTCGGCATTGACGATCCGTCAGTTGTTGTAAAAATCAATACTAAAGACGGTACAAACATTTTTTCAAAGACATACAAAGCAACCAAATAATTTGATTATTTGCAATCTACGGGCTGTCATCTGACAGTCCGTTTTTGCGTATAATGTCAAATAATGATTTTACATATCTGAATGTTTTACCGCACAAATGTGATTTATTATCTTATAAAATCATAAACATTACTTTTATTCTTTACGGGCAAAAAATCATATAATTTGTATGTTGACTGAAAAAGAGCGATAAGTTAAAATATGTAGGACGGTATTTGAAAAAATTATGAATTTAAATTTGCAGGAGGATAAAACGAGTGGTATTTTCGAGCCTTGTATTTATGTTTGCGTATCTGCCGATTACCTTGCTTGCTTACTATCTTGTGCCAAGGCAGGGACGCAATATTTTTCTCTTTATCGTAAACCTTATATTCTACGGTTGGGGCGAGCCTAAGCTTGTTCTGCTTATGGTGTTCAACATCTTCTTTAACTACATAGGCGGTTGGCTTGTTGACAAATACAGAGCCGACGCCAAAAAGAAAAAGCTGTTTTTGATTCTGACCTGTGTGCTTGATATAGCTATTCTTGCGGTGTTTAAATATACGGGAATGATAACCGAAACGCTCAATATGCTGCCGTTTCTCAATATTCCGGAGCTTCAAATCAGCCTGCCGATCGGCATCAGCTTCTACACATTCCAGACAATGAGCTATGTTATTGATGTTTACCGTGACGATGCGCCAGTGTCGAAAAACTTTATCAACTTCGGTACTTATGTTGCACTTTTTCCGCAGCTTATTGCTGGTCCGATTGTCCGTTACCGTGATGTTGCCGAACAGCTTGTAAACCGCCGTGAAACGCTTGAAATGTTCACAAGGGGCGTGAAGCTCTTTATGGTCGGTCTTGCAAAAAAGGTGATTATCGCAAACACCATGGGAACGCTCACAACAAACATTTTTGCAACAACCGATGAAAACGGTGTTGTCGGAACATGGGTGGGTATGATAGCCTATACATTCCAGATTTACTTTGATTTCTCGGGTTACTCCGATATGGCATGCGGTCTTGGCAATATGATGGGATTCGAGTTTCTTAAAAACTTTAACTATCCCTACATTGCAAAGTCGATTACAGACTTTTGGAGAAGGTGGCATATTTCTCTTTCAACATGGTTCAAAGAGTATGTTTATATCCCTCTCGGCGGTAACAGAAAGGGCGTTAAAAGGCAGATTCTCAACCTTCTTATCGTGTGGGGACTCACAGGACTTTGGCACGGTGCGGCATACAACTTTGTACTTTGGGGACTTTACTACGGACTTCTTCTTATTCTTGAAAAATTCGTACTCAAAAAATTTCTCGACAGACTGCCGTCATTTGTTCAGCACATTTACACCCTGTTTATCATAATTATCGGTTGGGGACTTTTCTACTTCACGGATGTAGGACAGCTCGGTGAGTTTATGGTTGACCTTTTCAATTTCGGCAACGGAATTTGCGGCAATCAGGCATTCAACCTCATTATGAGCAACCTGCCAATGCTTATTATTGCGGCTGTTGCGTCAACTCCGCTTGCAACAATGCTTTACACACGCTTTGAACACACACGCTTTATGTGGATTCCCGAAACACTCTATTGTATGGGTGTTCTTGCTGTCAGCACGGCAAGCCTTGTTAATCAGAGCTACAACCCGTTCCTTTATTTCAGATTTTAAAACGGCTGTGAACAATTAGAAAAAGTCAGGTGAATATATATGCGTTTTGCTGATAACAGAAATAAAATCGGAAAATACATTCCTGCGGTTGTATTTCTGATTTTCATATACGGAATGGCTTTGTGGTTTATCTTTTCTCCGAAACCCGACTACAGCTCTTCCGAAAAAAGATACTTGCAGAAGTTTCCGGAGGTTACAGCCGAAAAATTGCTTTCGGGTGATTTCGGCAGTGAGTTTGAAACATTCTTTGCCGACAGGTTTCCGCAGAGAAACACATGGGTAGGTCTTAACGCATACACCGCCCTTGCAGAGGGTAACAACGGTGCAAGCGGTGTGTATAACTGCAAAAACGGCTACCTTATCAACAAGCCTGTTTCGACTGAAAACAACCTCGATAAGAATATCGGTGCGGTTGCGGATTTTGCAAAATCAATCGACACTCCGACAACGGTTATGCTCGTTCCGTCAACAGGATATATTGTTGATGATGTGCTTCCGACATTCCACGATAAATACAACGATGATGAGGATATAAGCAAGATTTCTTCAACGCTTTCAAGGGATAAAATCGGATTTGTCGATTTGCGTGAACGCTTTAAGAGCGAATACAAAAACGGCAGTCAGCTTTACTACAAAACCGACCACCATTGGACAACAAAGGGTGCTTACACGGGCTACCAAGAGCTTTGCAAGGCACTCGGCATTACTCCGATTGATGATTCAACCTTGAAAAAAGACAGCTACCCCGACTTTTACGGCACAACATATTCTTCAAGCGGTTTTTGGCTTACTCCGTCCGATAATATCGAAATTTGGAATAACCCTAAAAATTCCGACAGGAATATCTCCGTAAAAATTACCGAGGGCGCAAATATTAAAACTTCGGGTTCAATGTACTTTACCGACCATCTCAAAGAGGACGACAAGTACCCCGTGTTTATTGACGGCAATCACGCTCTCACGGAGATTACAAACACCAATGCAAAGAACGGCACAATTCTTCTCATCAAGGACAGCTTTTCGCACAGCCTTGCACCGTTCCTTGCAGAAAACTACAGCAAGGTGGTTCTGGTTGACCTGCGTTATTATAAGGAAAGCGTGTCAGACCTTGTGACAACCTACAACCCCGAACAGGTTGTTGTGCTTTACGGAATTGACAACCTTGCAACCGATACGGATATCGTATGGCTCAAGTAAGTCCTTTAATATTCAATTGAATTAAAACGGCTGTCACTTGACTTTCGTCAAGTGACAGCCATTTTTCTGTAATTCTTTAATCCGTTATATCCCACATTCCTCGTAAAATAATGCAAAAAAATAACCACCCATAAATCGGGTGGTGTCGGATACGATTTTATAAGCGCTACGCTCGAGCGTTTTATGCTTTTGTAAATTAAACTATCTACACAAACTTAAAATTAAAATTCAACACCGATTCTGCCGGTGATGCCTCGGTCGTAGGGGTGCTTGATTTTCTTGAACTCGGTCACATAATCGCAAAGGTCAATCATTTTTTGTGACGGGTTATGACCTGTCATAATGATTTCCATGCTTGAGGGAGCGTTGGTGATGAACTCAACAACCTCGGATTCGGTGAGCATTTCAGCATTGATTGCGTCAATGATTTCGTCAAATACGACCATATCATACTTTTCTGTTAATGCAAGTGTGACACTGTGGTCAAAAATGCCCTTGAAAATTTTTGCCGCCTGAGCCTTTTCCTTTTCGTTCATCTGAAATGTGAACTTGAGGTCGGCGGGGCAGAGCGTGAGAGTCACATTCTCGGTGTGACTGAGAACATGGCGTTCACCCGAAAATTCCGTTTTTAAAAATTGCACAAACAGCACCTTGAGATTACTGCCTGCCGCCCTGACGGCAATTCCTACAGCGGCTGTGGTTTTGCCCTTACCGTCACCAAAATACAAATGTTTCATTGTCTGTCATTCCTTTTCATAAAACTGCACAATTGACAAAATGGAATCCCTTATATACAATAGTATAGAAGAGACATTTTCGTCTGCCTAATTATAACATAAAATCTGCAAACGGGAGTATGTACAAATTAAACAAAATTAATTAAAAATATTTTAAAAACTTCTATACCGCTTATTTTGCCGAAAAGGTTGAAATAATGCGGTATTTCGTTTATAATAATGCTTGTGTGACTGCACAAGATATGCGATGAAGCGGGAGGTTGCGGCATTAAGCCGGTTTTTCCGTGGAGTATGTCCGATTTTAAACCGGGCGATTAAATTGAAACACAGAGCGATTGAGTGGCAATGGGGTTGCTTTGCCATAACTGCGCTCAAACGCTTTCAGAACTTCCCGGTTAACTGAATAGTTAAACGGGTTTTTTAATGCAGGGTGAGGAAACACCCGGCAGAGTTTCAAAAAGTTTTGAAAAGCAACGCCCGCCAACTAACATTTTTAAGGAGGCGACGATAATGGCAGTCAAGGAAAAGATTAGAATAAGATTAAAGGGTTATGATCATCAGCTCGTTGATCAGTCTGCAGAGAGAATCGTGGCAACAGCTAAGCGCACAGGCGCAAGAGTTTCAGGTCCCGTTCCGCTCCCGACTGAGAAGCAGGTTGTAACAATTCTCCGTGCTGTTCATAAGTACAAGGACAGCCGTGAGCAGTTTGAAATCAGAACTCACAAGCGTCTTATCGACATCTTAAGACCGTCAAACAAGACAGTCGAGGCTCTTATGAGCTTAGAGCTCCCTGCCGGCGTTGATATCGAGATTAAGTTATAATCGGATACCAACCTACAAGCAGACAGGGTCATGTTGGGAAACCAACCAATAACCTATAAGGAGGATACAATTTATGCAGAAAGCAATCATCGGTAAGAAAATCGGTATGACACAGATTTTCGATGAAAAGGGAATCATGATTCCCGTAACTGTTGTTGAGGCAGGCCCTTGCGTGGTAACAGCCAAGAAAACAGTTGAAAACGACGGCTACGCTTCGGTACAGCTCGGCTACGGCGATGTTAAACCTCACAAGGTAAACAAGCCAATGAAGGGCTTCTTTGATAAGGCCGGTGTAGCACCAAAGAAAACTCTCAAAGAGTTCCGCTTTACAGACACAGACGCTTACAGCATCGGTGATCTCGTTAAAGCAGACGTATTCACCCCCGGCGACAAGATTGACGTAACAGGTAAGAGCAAAGGTAAGGGTACAGCAGGTGTTATTAAGAGATGGAACTTCCACCGTCTTAAGGAATCACACGGTACAGGTCCTTGCGTACGCCACGGCGGTTCAATCGGTGCCTGCTCATCACCTTCAAGAGTTTGGAAGGGTAAGAGAATGGCAGGTCACCTCGGCGCAGAACAGGTAACGGTTCAGAACCTCACAGTTGTTAAGGTTGACGCAGAAAACAACCTCATCGCTGTTAAGGGTGCTATTCCGGGTCCTAACAAGGGAATCGTTGTAATCAAAGATTCCGTAAAGGCTTAAGGAAGGGGGATTATAAATGCCAAATTTAGCAGTAGTAGATATGGAAGGCAAGAATGTTGGTACAATCGAGCTTGCCGAGTCCGTATTCGGTATCGAACCAAATGCAGCTGTTATGCATCAGATGGTAGTTAACTACCTCGCAGCACAGCGTCAGGGCACACAGTCCGCTCTTACAAGATCAGAGGTTTCAGGCGGCGGCAAAAAGCCGTGGAGACAGAAGGGTACAGGCCGTGCAAGACAGGGTTCAACAAGAGCTCCGCAGTGGACACACGGCGGCGTTGTATTCGCTCCGAAGCCAAGAGATTACAGATTTTCCGTAAACAAGAAGGTAAGAAGACTTGCTATGAAGTCAGCTTTCTCTTCAAAGGTTATGGAGAACGAGCTCATCGTTGTTGATTCAATCAGCATGGACGAGTACAAGACAAAGAAGATTGTTGCAATGCTCAGCGCAATCGGAGCTGAAAAGAAGGCTCTCATTGTTCTTCCTGAGGTTGACAGCAAGGTTATTAAATCAGCTAACAACATCCCCGGTGTTAAAACAGCTCAGGTAAACACTCTTAATGTATATGACATTTTGAATGCTGACAAGCTTATCATCGTTAAGGATGCGGTAAGCAAGATTGAGGAGGTATATGCATGATAGCTCATGATATTGTAATCCGCCCTGTTATTACCGAAAAGAGTATGCTCGGCGCAGTTAACAAAATTTATACCTTTGAAGTTGCTAAGTCAGCAAACAAGATTGAAATTGCAAAAGCTTGTGAAGAAGTTTTCGGCGTTAAGGTTGCAAAGGTAAACACAGTAAGCATGAGAGGCAAATTCCGTCGTCAGGGTAGAAACAACGGCGGCTACTCAAAGAGCTGGAAAAAAGCAATCGTAAAACTTACCGAAGACAGCAAGCCTATCGAATTTTTTGAAGGCATGATGTAATACTGACTCAGGTTCAGTATTGAGTCTGAAAAACATTATTCAGGCAGAATGTATGGGAAATGCCATATTCCCGCAAAGCCATCATGAGGAGAGTGAAACCAAATGGCCATTAAAGTATATAAGCCGACCATTAACTCAAGAAGAAATATGTCGGTTACAGATTATTCGGGTCTTTCAAAGGTTGAGCCGGAAAAAAGCTTGCTTGCTCCTTTAAATAAAAAGGCAGGTCGTAACAGCTACGGCAGAATCACCGTTCGTCACAGAGGCGGCGGCAACCGCAGAAAGTACCGTATTATTGACTTCAAGCGTCAGAAGTTTGATGTTGAAGGTACAGTTAAAACATTAGAGTACGATCCAAACCGTTCTGCATTCATCGCTCTTGTAGAGTACACAGACGGCGAAAAGGCTTACATTATTGCTCCGGAAGGACTTAAGGTAGGCGACAAGGTAACAGCAGGTGCAAACGCTGATATTAAGCCCGGTAACGCACTTCCGCTTACAGCAATCCCTGTTGGTACATTTATCCACAATGTAGAGCTTTATCCCGGCAGAGGCGCTCAGCTCGCTCGTTCAGCCGGCAACATGGCTCAGCTCATGGCTAAGGAAAACGGTCTTGCACTTTTAAGACTTCCTTCAGGCGAGCTCAGAAACGTTCCTGAAAACTGCATGGCTACAATCGGTCAGGTAGGTAACACCGATCACGAAAATGTTAAGATCGGTAAAGCAGGTCGTAAGAGAAACATGGGTTGGCGTCCTACTGTTCGTGGTTCTGTAATGAACCCTAACGACCATCCGCACGGCGGTGGTGAGGGTAAGTCACCTGTTGGTCGTCCGGGCCCTGTAACCCCATGGGGTAAGCCCGCACTCGGCTACAAGACTCGTAAGAACAACAAGAGCAGCGACAAGCTTATCGTAAGAAGAAGAAACGGTAAGTAAGGCGGAAAGGAGCTAAAACATGAGTAGAAGTACTAAAAAGGGCCCTTATGTTCAGCCTGTACTGCTCAAAAGGGTTATCGAAATGAACGAAGCAGGCGAAAAGAGAATTCTCAAGACTTGGTCAAGAAGTTCAACAATTTTCCCTGAGTTCGTTGGTCACACATTTGCCGTTCATGACGGCAGAAAACATGTTCCTGTATATGTAACCGAAGATATGGTTGGTCACAAGCTCGGTGAGTTTGCTCCGACAAGAACATTCAAAGGTCACGCAGGATCAAAGACAAGCAAATAAGCGGAAGGAGAGTATTGCAGATGGAAGCAAAGGCAAATGCAAAATTTGTTCGTATTTCACCCCGCAAGGTTAATGTAGTTCTTGACCTCGTAAGAGGCAAAGACGTTAAGTATGCGGAAGCTGTTCTTAAGCACACTCCCAAGGCCGCTTGCGAGCCGCTTTTAAAGCTGCTCAATTCAGCTATGGCAAATGCTGAGAACAACCATGACATGGATGTATCCAAGCTTTACATTGCTCAGTGCAATGCAACAGCAGGCCCCATCCTTAAAAGAATTCGTCCGAGAGCACAGGGCAGAGCGTTCAGAATCAACAAGAGAACTTCTCACATTTCCCTCGTACTCAAGGAAAGAGAAGACGACTAAGGGGAGGTTAGATTATGGGTCAGAAAGTTAATCCGCACGGTCTCCGTGTCGGCGTTATTAAAGATTGGGATTCCCGTTGGTTTGCAAACAAGAAGGACTTCGGTGCTACACTCGTTGAGGACTATAACCTCCGTAAGACTCTGAAGGCTCAGCTTTACAACTTCGGTATCTCAAAGATTGAAATTGAGCGTGACGGCAAAAAGGTTAAAATCAGCATCCACTGCGCTAAGCCCGGTCTTGTAATCGGTAAGGGCGGTTCTGAGATTGAAAAGCTCAGAGCACAGTGCGAAAAGATGCTCTCAAAGCCCGTTGCAATCAATATCGTAGAAGTTAAGGCTCCTGAGCTTGATGCACAGCTCGTTGCAGAAAGCATCGCTCAGCAGCTTGAAAAGAGAATCTCTTTCCGCCGTGCAATGAAGATGTCAATCGGCAACGCAATGCGTCGTGGCGCTAAGGGTATCAAGATTATGTGTTCAGGCCGTCTTGGCGGTGCTGAAATTGCTCGTTCAGAGCAGTACCACGAAGGTACTATTCCGCTTCAGACACTTCGTGCCGACATCGACTACGGCTTTGCAGAAGCTAACACAACCTACGGTAAAGTAGGCGTTAAGGTTTGGCTTTACAAGGGCGAGGTTCTTAACGAAGTTAAGTCAAGAAAGCCCCGCAGAGAAGGAGGCAGAAAGTAATGTTATTACCTAAGAGAGTAAAATACAGAAGAGTTCACAGAGGCCGTATGACAGGTAAGGCTCTTCGTGGTAACAAGGTTACTTACGGCGATTTCGGTCTTCAGGCTACAGAGCCTGCATGGATCACCTCAAACCAGATTGAGGCTGCCCGTGTCGCTATGACTCGTTACTGCAAAAGATTCGGTAAAGTATGGATCAAAATTTTCCCTGATAAGCCTGTTACAGCAAAGCCTGCTGAAACACGAATGGGTTCAGGTAAAGGTTCACCCGAGTACTGGGTAGCCGTAGTAAAGCCCGGCAGAGTTATGTTTGAACTCGGCGGCGTAGATGAAGCTACTGCAAGAGAGGCTCTTCGCCTTGCTGCAAATAAGCTTCCGATCAAGTGCAAGTTTGTTAAGAAAGAGGAGGGTGAGCAGTAATGAAAGCATCAGAACTCAGAGATATGTCAGTAGAAGAGCTTCAGACAAAGCTCACTGAACTCAAAGAAGAATTATTCAATCTTCGTTTCCAGCTTGCTGTTAATCAGCTCGAAAACTCATCCAGAATCGGTGCTGTTAAAAAGGACATCGCAAGAATTTCAACAGTTCTTCGTCAGATGGAACTTAACGGCGCTGAAGCTTAAGAGAGGAGGACTTAACAGTGAGTGAAAGAAATATGAGAAAAACTGTTGTCGGAAAAGTTGTAAGCGACAAGATGGACAAGACAATTGTCGTTGCAGTTGAAGACAGCGTAAAGCACAAGCTTTACAACAAAATTGTTAAGCGTACAGTTCGTTTCAAGGCACACGACGAAAACAACGAGTGTGGCATTGGCGACCGTGTAAAGATTATGGAGACCCGTCCTCTTTCTAAAGACAAAAGATGGAGACTCGTCGAGATTATTGAGAAAGCTAAATAAGTTTATTTTAGCGGCTTTGAGTAAAGGAGGAATTACACTGTGATTCAGCAGCAAACTATCCTCAAGGTTGCCGACAACACCGGCGCAAAGGAACTTATGTGCATTCGTGTACTCGGCGGTACCAGAAGGAGATATGCCAACATTGGCGATGTAATCGTAGCCTCGGTTAAAAAGGCAGCACCCGGCGGTGTTGTTAAAAAAGGCGACGTTGTAAAGGCTGTAGTTGTTCGTTCTGCAAAGGGCGTCAGAAGAGAAGACGGTACTTATATCCGTTTCGATGAAAATGCAGCTGTTATTATTAAGGAAGATAAGAACCCGAAGGGTACTCGTATCTTCGGACCGGTAGCAAGAGAGCTTCGTGATAAAGATTATATGAAGATTCTTTCTCTCGCTCCCGAAGTACTTTAATTGGAGGTGTCACAATGAGTAAAGTTCATGTTAAAACAGGCGACACCGTTATCGTATTAAGCGGTAAGGACAAGGGCAAGACAGGTCAGGTTATGGCTGTAAGCCCTAAAGAAGGCAAAGTTATCGTAGAAAAGGTAAACATGGTTTCAAAGCATGTTAAGCCCAAGAAGATGGGCGAGCAGGGCGGTATCATTAAGGCTGAGGGTGCTATGTATGCATCTAAGGTTCAGATCGTTTGTCCAAGATGCAAAAAGCCTACAAGAGTTGCTCATAAGTTCTATGAGGACGGCTCTAAGGGCAGAGTTTGCGCTAAATGCGGCGAAGCACTTTAAGGAGGAAATAAGATATGGCAAGACTTAAAGAATATTATTCAAAAGAAGTTGCACCTGCTCTTATGTCAAAGTTCTCCTACAAGAGCACAATGCAGATTCCTAAGCTTGATAAAATCGTTATCAATGTAGGCGCAGGCGAAGCAAAAGATAACTCAAAAGTAATTGATGCTATCTGCACAGACCTTTCTGCTATTACAGGTCAGAAGCCTCTCATCTGTAAGGCAAGAAAGTCAGTTGCTAACTTCAAACTCAGAGAAGGTATGGCAATCGGCTGTAAGGTTACATTAAGAGGCGAGAGAATGTATGAATTCCTCGACAGATTCTTCAATGTAGCACTTCCCCGTGTTCGTGACTTCAGAGGTATCAACCCTGATTCATTTGACGGCCGTGGTAACTACAACATGGGCCTCAAAGAACAGCTCATCTTCCCCGAGATTGACTATGACAAGATCGACAAGGTTCGTGGTATGGACATTTGTTTCGTAACCACTGCAACAACAGACGAAGAAGCTCGCGAGCTCTTAAAGCTTATGGGCGCACCGTTTTCAAAGTAAGGAGGGATTGTTGTGGCTAAAACTTCAATGAAAGTAAAGCAGCAGAGAAAGCAGAAATTCTCTACAAGAGAGTACACAAGATGTAACATCTGTGGTAGACCACACGCCTACCTCCGTAAGTATGGCATTTGTCGTATTTGCTTCCGTGAACTCGCTTACAAGGGCGAAATTCCGGGTGTAAAGAAAGCAAGCTGGTAAGCAAGGGAGGTAAAGCATAATGCAGATTACAGATACAATTGCTGATTTACTTACAAGAATCCGTAACGCAAATTCAGCAAAGCATGATTCTGTTGAAATTCCCGCTTCAAACCTCAAGAAGTCAATTTGTCAGATTCTTGTTGACGAAGGTTATGTAAAGAATTTCACAGTTATTGAAGACGGCAAGCAGGGCGTTATTAAGGTAACACTCAAGTATACAGACGGCAAGACTCCTGTTATCACAGGTCTCCGCCGTGTATCAAAGCCCGGTCTCAGAATTTACAGTAATGCAGAAGATATGCCAAAGGTAATGAAGGGTCTTGGTATCGCCATCATTTCAACCTCAAAGGGTGTTATGACAGATCGTGAGGCAAGAAAGCAGCACATCGGCGGCGAGGTTCTCGCTTACATTTGGTAAGAGGAGGTGCGATAAATGTCTCGAATTGGAAGAAAACCTATAAATATTCCCGCCGGCGTTACAGCTTCAATTGACAACGGCGTTATCACAGTTAAAGGTCCAAAGGGTTCACTTGATTTCAAGTTTAATCCTGCTATGACTGTTGAAATCAAGGGCGATGTAATCGAGGTTACTCGTCCTAACGACGCAAAGGAAAACCGTTCACTTCACGGCCTTACAAGAACACTTATCCATAATATGGTTATCGGTGTTACAGAGGGTTATTCAAAGACTCTTGAGGTTAACGGCGTTGGTTACCGTGTTCAGAAGCAGGGTAACAAGTGCGTTATGAACCTTGGTTATTCACACCAGGTTATCGTTGAGGATACAGAGGACATCAAGATTGAAGTTCCCGATCCTAACAAAATCATCATCTCCGGCATTGATAAGCAAAAGGTTGGTCAGTTTGCTGCCGAAGTAAGAGAAAAGCGTCCTCCGGAGCCATATAAGGGCAAGGGTATTAAGTACGCTGATGAAGTTATCCGCCGCAAGGAAGGCAAGGCCGGTAAGGGCAAATAATTAAGGAGTGAATAATTAATGGTAAGCAGACCAGATACAAAAAAGGCACGCGCAAAACGCCATAAGAGAGTCCGCAGCAAGATCAGCGGTACAGCTTCTTGTCCTCGTCTTTGCGTATTCCGCTCCACAAGCAACATCTATGCTCAGATTATTGACGATGTAGCCGGTGTTACACTTGCTCAGGCTTCAAGCCTTGATAAGGAAATCACAGGCAATGGCGGAAACAAAGAGGCAGCTAAGGCTGTTGGCAAGCTCGTTGCAGAGCGTGCAAAAGAAAAGAATATCGTTGATGTTGTATTCGACAGAGGCGGTAACATATATCACGGCCGTGTTAAGGAATTGGCCGAAGGCGCCCGTGAGGGCGGCCTCAATTTCTAAGGATTGGAGGAATAACTTTGGCTAAAACAGTAGAAGTAACAGGCGAATTAAAAGAAAGAGTAGTTACTATTAACCGTGTTTCTAAAACAGTTAAAGGCGGTCGTATTTTCAAGTTTGCAGCTCTCGTAGTTGTAGGCGACGGTAACGGAACAGTTGGTTTCGGTATCGGTAAGGCAGGCGAAGTACCCGACGCTATCCGCAAGGGTATTGAGGATGCTAAGAAGAACCTCATGAAGGTTTCACTCAGAGGTACAACAATCCCTCACGAAGTAATCGGTGAGTTCGGTGCAGGCAGAGTTCTTATGAAGCCCGCAGCTCCCGGTACCGGTGTTATTGCCGGCGGTCCTGTTCGTGCCGTTGTTGAAGCAGTAGGTATCAAGGACATCAGAACAAAGGCTCTTCGTTCCAACAATCCCTGTAATGTAGTTAGAGCTACTCTTGCAGGTCTTGGCGCATTAAGAAATGCTGAAGAAGTTGCTGCAATCCGCGGTAAATCCGTTAAAGAAATTCTTTAATAGGGAGGTTGTAAATTATGACAATTAAGTTAGTAAAGAGTCTTATCGGCTCTAAGAAGGATCAGATTGCAACCGCCCACGCTCTCGGTCTTAAGAAAATCGGTGATGTTACAACTCAGCCCGATAACGCTCAGACTAAGGGTAAGGTAGCAAAAATCATCCACCTCGTAGAGGTTAGTGAAGCATAAGCAAGGAGGTGCGAACTAATGAAGTTACATGAACTTTCTCCTGTTGAGGGTTCTAAGAAGGACTCAAAGAGAATCGGCAGAGGTCACGGCTCAGGCTGGGGCAAAACTTCCGGTAAAGGTCATAAGGGCCAGAAGGCTCGTTCAGGCGGCGGTGTTCGTCCGGGCTTTGAAGGCGGTCAGATGCCATTACAGCGTCGTATCCCTAAAAGAGGTTTCAACAACATTTTTGCAAAAGCTGTAGCAGCAGTTAACCTCAGCACTTTGAACAGAAAGTTTGAAGACGGTGCGACAGTAGATATTGAGGCTCTTGTTAATGCAGGCGTTGTTAAGAACGGCTTTGATGCTGTTAAAATTCTTGGCAACGGTAAGCTTGACAAAAAACTTACAGTAAAGGTTTCTGCTTTTTCCGAATCAGCTAAAGCTGCAATTGAGGCTGCGGGCGGAAAGGCAGAGGTGATCTAAGTGTTTAAAACCATCAAAAATGCTTGGTCACTTCCCGATTTAAGAAAGAAAATTTTATTTACTCTCTTAATCATTGTTGTATTCAGAATCGGCTCGGTTATTCAGGTTCCGTTCCTGGATACCGCAGCCCTCAGAAGTGTTATGAACCCGGATGACTGGTCTAACACAATGCTTTCTTATATGAATACACTCTCAGGCGGTGCATTCTCAAACGCAACATTGTTTGCAATGGGTATCACCCCTTACATCAACAGCTCAATCATCATCCAGCTCCTCTGCGTTGCTATTCCTCCTCTGGAGAGATTGGCAAGAGAAGGCGAAGCCGGCAGACGCAAAATCAGTGCTATCACTCGTTATGTAACAGTCGGTCTCGGTATTATTCAGGGTACTGCATATTACTTCTACCTTCTCAACAGCAAGGTAACACTTTACAACAGCGGTTTTGAACTTTGGTTCTCTGCTATCGTAATCATCCTTGTTTTTACCGCAGGTACGGCGGTTATGATGTGGCTCGGTGAACAGATCAACAGCCACGGCATCGGAAACGGTATTTCCATTCTCCTTTTTGCAGGTATCGTTGCTCAGTTCCCACAGATTATCAACACACTCGGTCAGTACTGGAACCTTGCTGTTAACGGCAGCACACAATTCTTCTTCCTCGTACCTCTCTGGGTAGTTCTCTTTGTTGCTGTTGTATGGATTATCACATTCATGCAGGACAGCGAAAGAAGAATCCCGATTCAGTATGCTAAGCGTGTTGTGGGCAGAAAGATGTACGGCGGTCAGTCAAGCCACCTTCCTATCAAGGTTGCTCTCGGCGGCGTTCTTCCAATCATCTTTGCAAGCTCAATTCTTTCAATTCCAAGTACAATCAACCTCTTCCTCAAGATTCCTGCAGGAGAAGGTTTCTGGGGTGCATTCTTTGCAGCATTCAGCACCACAGGCTGGCTGTACATGGTACTTTATTTCTTGTTCATTATAATGTTCGCTTATTTCTATACATCAATTCAGTACAACCCTGTTGAAATGGCTAACAATCTTAAAGCTAACAACGGCACAGTTCCCGGTATTCGTCCGGGTGCTCCGACAGCCGATTATATCAGAAAGATTTTGTCAAGAATCACTTTAATCGGTGCAATGTTCCTTGCTGTTATCGCTATGGTTCCGCTTATCTACGGCGCTGCTTCCGGAATGGGACAGATGTCAATCGGCGGTACATCAATCATCATCGTAGTTGGTGTTGCTCTTGAAACTGTTAAACAGCTCGAGTCACAAATGATGATGCGTCATTACAAAGGTTTTCTTGACTAATTGAGAAAAAAGGAGTATAATAGATGAACATTATCATGTTAGGTGCTCCGGGTGCAGGTAAAGGCACACAGGCTGCTGTACTTTGTGAACACTTTGGTATTCCCACAATTTCAACCGGAAACATGATCCGTGAAGCGCTGAAAAACGGCACTGAGATGGGCTTGAAGGCTAAATCCTTTATGGATGAAGGCAAGCTTGTTCCCGACGAAGTAGTAATTGGTATTGTAAAGGAAAGACTTTCTGCCGATGACTGCAAGAAGGGTTTCATTCTTGACGGTTTTCCAAGAACTATTCCTCAGGCTGAGGCTCTGGATAATATGGGTGTTGAGATTCAGCATGTCATCAACATCGACATTTCTGATGAAAAAATCATCAACCGTATGTCCGGACGCCGTGTTTGCGAAAATTGTGGCAGACCTTTCCACATTGTGACTTTAAAGCCCAAAAAGGAAGGTGTTTGTGACGATTGCGGCGGCACCCTTGTTCAGCGCAAGGACGACCACCCCGATACCGTGCTTGCTCGTCTCGAAACATATCACAAAGAGACCGAGCCCCTCGTTTCTTACTATGAGAAGCAGGGTAAGCTTGTTACTGTAAAAGGACAGGACGATGTAGAAGCTACTACAAAGGCTATCCTTGAAGGTATTGAGGCTTAATTCATGGTTGTAGTTAAGACAGCACGGGAACTTTCAAAAATGAAAGATGCCTGCAGAATTTCTGCCGAGGCATTGCGTGTTGCGGGAGAGGCTGTAAAGCCCGGCGTTACTACTTATGAAATAGATAACATTGTCCGCTCATACATCGAGAAACAGGGAGCAGTTCCCTCGTTTCTCGGTTACGGCGGCTTTCCTGCGAGTGCGTGCATTTCCGTTAACAATGTGGTTATCCATGGCATACCCAGTAAAGAACTCGTTTTAAAAGAGGGCGACATAGTAAGCGTGGATGTTGGCGCTTTCTACGGGGGATTTCACGGCGACAACGCCTTTACATTCCCCTGTGGCAAAATCAGTGCAGACGCACAGGCTTTGCTTGACGCCACAAAAGAGAGTCTGTATGAGGGAATTAAACAGGCTCTTGCCTTCAACCGTGTCGGTGACATAGGCAACGCTGTTCAGAAGTATGTCGAAGCTCGCAGTTACTCGGTGGTACGAGATTTTGTCGGCCACGGCGTAGGTGCGAAACTGCACGAAGACCCAAGCGTACCCAATTACGGCACTGCTCACAGAGGAGTGCGGCTTATTCCGGGTATGACTATTGCCATTGAACCCATGGTGAACCAGGGCAGGTGCAATGTGCGTGTTCTTGATGACAAATGGACTACCGTCACTGCTGACGGAAAGCTTTCAGCTCATTTTGAACATACTGTTGCAATAACTCCTGACGGACCTAAAATTATGACTTTGTGCGATTAAAGGTGATTTTATGAACACAGTAAAAGGCAGTATCGTAAAGGCTGTGGCAGGAAGGGAAAAGAACGGCTTTTTTGTTGTTCTCGACTGCGATTCCGTTTTTGCTTACATTGCAGACGGAAAGCGAAGAAAGGTTGAGAAGCCTAAAAAGAAAAAGCTTATTCATATTTCTCCTACAGGAACCGTGATAGAGGGTTCAATCAAGACCAATCCGCAGATAAGAAAAATTTTGAACAATTTTAGAAAAAGCGAGGGTTGACAATATGTCAAAACAGGATGTAATCGAAATTGAAGGTATTGTTAAGGAAGCTTTACCGAACGCACAGTTTAAGGTAGAGTTGCCGAACGGTCACGTGATATTAGCTGTTATTTCAGGCAAACTGAGAATGAACTTCATTCGCATATTGCCGGGTGATAAGGTAAAGGTGGAAATGTCCCCCTATGACCTGACAAGAGGCAGAATTACCTGGAGAACTAAATAATTCGGGTAAAAACACGACTTTTTAGAAAGGAATGATTATACATGAAAGTCAGACCTTCAGTAAAGAAAATGTGCGACAAGTGCAAAGTAATCAAAAGAAAAGGTAAGATTTTAGTTATTTGCGAAAACCCCAAGCATAAGCAGCGCCAGGGTTAATTTACCTAACGAAAACAAAACTATATTTTAGAATTTATATGGAGGTGCAACTATATGGCTCGTATAGCAGGTGTTGACTTACCGAGAGATAAAAGAGTTGAGATTGGTTTGACCTATATCTACGGTATCGGCCGTAAGACTGCAGACGACATTATTGCTGCAACAGGTGTTAATCCGGACACTCGTGTCAGAGATTTGACAGAAGAAGATATTGCAAAGCTCAGAGAATACATCGAGCATCACTGCCGCGTTGAAGGTGACCTTCGCCGTGACATCGCTTATGATATTAAAAGACTTATTGATATTGGTTGTTACCGTGGCGTTCGCCACAGAAAAGGACTTCCCGTAAGAGGTCAGCGTTCAAAGACTAACGCTCGTACTCGTAAGGGTCCCCGTAAGACCATGGCTAATAAGAAGAAGTAAGGAGGGCAAAGGACTATGGCAGCACCAAAGGGTGGTAAGAAGGTTATCCGCCGTCGCCGTGAACGCAAGCACATTGAAAAAGGCGCAGCGCATATCCAGTCTACATTTAACAACACAATTGTTACTATTTCCGATACACAGGGCAACGCTGTTTCATGGGCAAGCGCAGGCGAGCTCGGTTTCAGAGGTTCAAAGAAGTCAACTCCGTTTGCCGCTCAGTCAGCAGCCGAAACAGCTGCAAAGGCAGCAATGGAACACGGCATGAAGTATGTTGAAGTATATGTAAAGGGTCCCGGTCAGGGTCGTGAAGCTGCAATCCGTGCATTGCAGACTGCAGGTCTTGAGGTAACAATGATTAAGGATGTTACTCCAATCCCGCACAACGGATGCCGTCCTCCAAAGAGAAGACGTGTATAGTATTTTAAAAGGAGGAAAATTCTACTATGGCTAAAAATATGCAGCCTATCGCTAAGCGTTGCAGAGCTCTTGGCATTTCACCCGCAGTTATGGGTTATTCCAAGAAGACTTCCAACAGAAATCCCGGCGGTAAGATGAGAAGAAAAAAGAGCGAATACAGCATGCAGCTCACTGAGAAGCAGAAGGTAAAATTTATCTACGGCATCATGGAGAAGCAGTTCAGAGCTTACTACGAAAAAGCTGAAAAAGCTGAGGGTAAGACAGGTGCTGTATTGCTTACACTTATTGAAAGAAGACTTGACAACGTTATCTTCAGACTCGGTCTTGCAGCTACAAGAAGAGAAGCAAGACAGCTTGTTAGTCACAGCCACTTTACCGTAAACGGTAAGAAGGTAAACATTCCTTCATACCTTGTTAAGGTTGGCGATGTAATCGAAGTTAAGGAGAAGAGCCGTTCAACTGCAAGATTCAAGGCAATCGCAGAGGGCGAAACATCTTCAATTGTAACACCAAAGTGGCTTGAGAAGAACGAAAACCTTCTCGGTGGCAAGGTTGTTGCAGCTCCCCAGAGAGAAGACATCGACTTTCCTGTTGAAGAACACCTCATCGTTGAGTTGTACTCCAAGTAATCTTATATTTCACAGGCAGATTACACACAGATGGGCTGCTTTTGCAGTCGCATAATGTTTAGGAGGATTCGCGAATGATAGAAATTGAAAAGCCAAGAATTGAAACCGAGGAATTAACCGAGGATGGAAAGTACGGCAAGTTTGTTGTTGAACCGCTCGAGCGTGGTTTCGGCAACACACTCGGCAACAGTTTGCGCCGTGTGCTGCTTTCCTCTCTTGAAGGCTGTGCTGTTACATCAATCAAGATTGACGGCGTTCTTCACGAATTTTCAACTATTCCCGGCGTAAAGGAAGACGTTACGGAAATTGTTCTTAATATGAAAAGTCTTGTTGCAAAGCTCCATGAAACAAGTCCCAAGGTTATAGAAATTGCAGCCGAGGGTCCCTGTGAGGTAAAGGCTGCCGACATCAAATGTGATGATGAGGTTGAAATTCTCAACCCTGAACTCCATATTGCTACACTCGGTGAGGGTGCTAAGCTCAATATGGAAATCACAGTTGACAAGGGCAGAGGATATATTCCTTCAGAGCGCAACAAGCAGTTAAGCGGCAACAATGTTATTGGCGTTTTGCCGATTGATTCAATTTATACTCCCGTGTTAAAGGTAAACTATACAGTTGATAACACTCGTGTAGGTCAGATTACTGACTATGACAAGCTCACTTTGGATGTTTGGACAAACGGAGTTATCAATGCTCAGGAGGCTGTTTCTCTTGCAGCAAAGGTTCTTACCGAACACCTTAACCTTTTTGTTAACCTTTCCGACAAAGCTTCAAGTGCTGAAGTTATGGTTGAGAAGGATGACAAGGGTAAGGAAAAGATTCTCGAAATGACGATTGAAGATCTTGATCTTTCAGTTCGTTCTTTCAACTGCCTCAAGCGTGCAGGCATTAACACGGTAGAGGATTTGATCAACAAGTCCGAAGAGGATATGATGAAAGTGCGTAACCTCGGTAGAAAATCTCTCGAGGAAGTTGTACAGAAGCTCAATTCTCTCGGTTTTAGTCTTCAGAAGGAAGACGAATAACTTCCCAAAGTCTTTGACAGGCTATTCTGTCAAATTCTTACCAACAAACTCAACGGTAAAGGAGTGAAAGAAATGCCAGGTACAAGAAAATTAGGAAGAACTACTGCACAGAGAACTGCAATGCTTCGTGCTATGGTTACTTTCCTTTTGGAAAACGGCAAAATTGAAACAACTCTTACTCGTGCCAAGGAAGTTCAGGCTATGGCAGAGAAGATGATTACTACAGCTAAAGAAGATACTCTTCACAACAGACGCCTTGTTTTGGCTTTTGTTACTAAGGAAGATGTTACAAGCAAGCTCTTTAAGGAAATTGCTCCAAAATACAGCGATAGAAACGGTGGCTATACAAGAGTTACTAAAATCGGTCCCCGTCGTGGTGACGCCGCTGAAATGGCAATTATCGAGCTCGTTTAATTCTTTTTAAGTTAATACAAGTTCAATTTGACTCCCGACTTTTTAGTCGGGAGTTTTTGCGTTTGTTTCAAAATGCAGGCTCTTTTGCTACCCCGACTTTTATTATAGCGTTACAAAAATTTCATCAGCAGGCGAACACGGTTAGGCGCTGCATTGAAATTGTATGAACAACTACAATAACACGCTCGGGCATAAATGCTTTTTATTTATCAAACTGTATTCACGAACAGGAAACGGGGGTGAGCCGTGCTTTTATACAAAACAAGACAGGCTGTGAAGAACGAAGTCTTAAACTTCATTTCTTCACAGCCTCATTTTACTGTTTTAAAAGCAATTCAATTTTTAGTTGGCAACCTAATCTTTATAAGATGAGCTGAGCTTAAAACCACTCGCTGGCTTACCCTTTTTGTCGATAAGGTTCTTACTGTCGCTTGCTCTGCAGGCAACTTCCCAGTGATAACTTGGTGATGTTGAGCCGCCGCCTTTAACTTCATATACTACGGTCATAAACGCACCGCCGTTTGTGTAGTCATAACCGTCACCGATGTTGACGCCGCTTATAGAAATTTCTCCGGCAATCTTTATGTTGAGCATAGCTCCGTATTTAGCGGGTTCAGACATTTTTGCACTTTTGCAGGTAAGCTTTGATGAATCATATTTGATTGTTGCCTGATAGTTTTCGAGAACTGCAGGTGTTTTTAGATTGTATGTGCATACAATTGTGTCACCGACATTGAATGTTTTGCCGCCGATTTTAAGTGACTTGCTGTTGTCATCAGATTTTGATGAATCCGACTTTGAAGATGAACTGTTATTATTTTTGTTGCTGTTGTTATTATTCTTATTACTGTTGTTATTATTATTCTTGTTGTTATTTGTTTTGCCTGAGTCTGTTTTTGAAGAACTGTTGTTAGTAGTTTTGCTCGTTTCACTCTTTTCAATAACGGAACTCTGTTGGCTGTTTGAATTTTTGCCCGAAGAACTGCCGCCTGAGTTTTCGGAGTTATTGCCTGAATCGCCTGACTTGCTGTTGACGCCGGCGTTGTTGTTTACAGGCACAGCTTTTGTTTCTTCAACATATTCAGTGTTGCCCTGAGCGTCTGTTACAACCTCGGTGTATGTTTCAATTTTTGTTTCAATCTGAGTATCTATGCGTGTTTCGTGTACAATCTTTGTTGTTTTCTGTTCATCCGAATTTTCTCCGCAACCACTCATAACGCTTGCAGCCATAGTTGAAAAAGCCACAAGTGATGCAAGTGCCGCAATAAGACAATAGTTTTTCTTTTTGCCGTAATTACGCATTATGCCACTTCCTTAATGTGATTTAAAATTTCGGTCGGTGTTACCGTATCTTTACCATAATATTATATCAAATTAATCACCGAAAATAAAGAAATTTCGCAAAATTGTACCGTTATATATTGAAAAATTACTTGTATTAATTTTATGCAAATGGTACAATAATTTTGACGGATGTGATTAACAAGTGAACTTTTTGTGAATATATCTAAAAGTTCCTTATTGATATAATTTTTTAGGAGTGATTATAGTGAGGACAACAAAAAAAGCGCTTTCAATTGTACTTGCTGGTTTGATGACCGTTGGCGGTATGTCGGTATTTTCTGTTTCTGCCGCTCAAACATCAACACCGACTCTTTCATTTAAAACTCAGAATGCACTTTATGCACACGCAGTAAGCGGTTCTGACGATTCTGACGCATGGGTTGCATGGCAATGTGAACACAACGAGGATATGGAGGAATTGAATACTAATAGGAAGTATTTCTTCCTTCCAAGCAGTGTTTCGTCAACAAGTGTTGAGCTTTATAACGCATATTCAAAAAGCGTTACGGTTAATAATGTAACTATACCGTCAGGCGAGTCGAGGGAGGTTTCGTACACAATTGATAAGGCAGGCAATGTTACTGCCGACGGAAAAACCTATTCCCTCACATTCTTAAAGTCCTCTGCCGAGTCTGCAATCTATGTGAACAACAGCAATGCTGACGGCAACGGCAAGGAACTTATCTCTTATCTTAACGAGGATAAGAGCAACTATTCCTCTGCAACAGGCGCTATTGTTGATAAGAACGGCAAGATTGACAATACTTCAATCAAGAAAATAAAGGGCAGAGGCAACTCAACATGGGGCAAGGCTAAGAAGCCTTACAACATCACATATTCCGATAAGGTTTCAATCGGCGGTATGTCAAAGGGTAAAAAGTTCTCTCTTCTTGCAAACTATCAGGATGATTCACTCACAAGAAACCGTTTTCTTTATGACCTTGCAGATGCAGTAGGAACTCCATATGCTTCGGATTCAAGATATGTTGATTTCTACTCAGACGGTTATTACTGGGGTTCATATCAGATGACCGAAAAAATTGAGGTGGGTAAGAGCGCCCTTGTCAACGATATTGACGATACTGCATACCTTGACGCTGACGGCAATGTAAACAAGGATTTCCCGTTCCTTTGTGAAGTTGATTCCGGTGCTGTAGACGGTGAAGATTACTATGTAAAATGTGATGACGGTATCAAGGTTACAATTAAAGCTCCGGAGCTTTCGGAAGGCGACAAGGGCTATAATGAAGTTAAGAACTATGTCCGTGAAAAGTACAATGCTTTCCACAATGCCGCAAAAAACACCGCTTCCGACCTTTCACAGTATGCTGATGTTGATTCATGTGCAAAGCTGTGGCTTATAAATGAACTCGGCAAGAACTGGGATTCAGGTGTTTCAAGCGTTTACTTTGTTTATAAGCAGGATTCTGACGGTAACTATAAGTTCTTCGGCTCACCTGTATGGGACTATGATAATTCGCTCGGTAATGCTGCAGGCAGTGCTTGGGATCTTCAGAACTTCGGTGTTAAGGATTACACACAGTATTCAGGCTGGTGGTGCAGATTCAAGGACAGACAGAAACGCTCCCAGAACAGCAGTAATATCATTAATAATATTTCAAGAAACACTCAGATTAATAAAGTTGCCGTAAATATCTGGTTTGAGCAGTTTGTTCCTGCAATCAACTATTTTGCAGGCAAGACCACATCTTACAAGGGCTCTGACGAATTCTATACAAAAACACAGTATTTTGACCTTCTCAAGGACAGCGGTGAGATGAACTACAAAAGCGGCTGGTATATAAGAACGAGCAGTTGGATTTGTGACCACACATCAATGAACAAGGCTGACTTTGATATGACAACAGGTACATATACCGTAAGTAACACTAAGACAAGCTACAATCAGGGCAGTTTTACGGATATGTATAACTATGCGGCTGATTGGATGACAAGCCGTGCGGCATGGATCAGCAGTAAGTGGTTTAGCGAGTACACTCCTTCCGCTAAAATCGGTGATGTTGACGGTGACGGCGAAGTTACTGTAATGGACGCAACTCTTGTTCAAAAGTACATTGTAAGTCTTGAAACACTCACAGACAGTCAGCTCAATGTTGCCGATGTAAACGGTGACGGTGAAATCAGCGTTATTGACGCAACACAAATTCAGAAGATTGTCGTAAATCTTGTATAATTCAAGCACAGAATCGGGCAGGAAACTGCCCGATTTTTTGTTATTGTTTTGAAAATTTTTGTACAAGCCACAGAATGTAAAATTTTACAAATCAAAGATTGAAATTGTGTTGTGAATAATATATAATGAGTGTAATCAAAATTTTTACACAGATTTATACATATGCACAATAACCGAATATAAGCATTTTAAAAGGACGGAGAAATTATGAGAAAGACTAAGATAGTTTGTACCATAGGCCCTGCCTGCGATTCAAAAGAAATGATGCGTAAAATGATTGACGCAGGTATGAATGTTGCCAGAATCAATATGTCACACGGTGTTTATGACCGACTTGAGGTTACAATCAAAAACCTTAAAGAGGCAATTGCAGAGAGCGGTCAAAATGTTGCAATTCTCCTCGATACAAAGGGCCCTGAGGTCAGAGTCGGCACATTTAAGGACGGTTCTGTTGAACTTGTCGAGGGTGCAGAGTTCAGTCTTTTTAAAAACAAAGAAGAGGGTGACGAAACAGGTGTAAGCCTTTCGTTTCCTAAGCTTGTTGATATTTTTGAATCCGAAGGTCAAAAGGCAATCGGCAGAGAGCTTTTGCTTGATGACGGTATTATCTCGCTTGTCGTTAAGTCGGTAAATCCCGAGTCAATTGTTTGTACCGTAAACAAGGGCGGTGTGCTTAAAAACCGCAAGAGCATCAATATTCCCGGCTACTTCATCAATATGCCGTATGTAAGCGCTCAGGACAGAAAGGACATCGAGTTCGGTCTTAACCACGGTGCAACGGTTGTTGCCGCATCATTTGTCCGCAATCACGATGATGTCAGAACTCTTCGTGACTTTATTGACAGCCTCGGCTATGAATATGTTGAAATTATCGCAAAGATTGAAAATCAGAGCGGTGTTGACGATATGGACGCAATCATTGATTACGCAGACGGTATTATGGTTGCCCGAGGAGATATGGGCGTTGAAATTCCGTTTATCAAACTGCCTGAAATTCAGAAAACAATCATCAGAAAGGTTGTTTCAAGAGGTAAGTATGTAATCACTGCAACCCAGATGCTTGAGAGCATGACAACGGCTCCCCGTCCTACAAGAGCCGAAATCAGCGATGTTGCCAATGCAGTTTATGACGGCACAAGCGCAGTAATGCTTTCGGCAGAATCCGCCGCAGGTAAGTACCCGATTGAAAGCGTAAAGGCACTTGACGCAATTTGTTCGGAGGCTGAGGAAAACGGTGAATTTACCGCACTTCATGAGTATGTGGAAGAACACGGAATGAAGGACACTAACCCAATCAGATCAAGTATCTGTAAAGCTGCAAAGAATATTGCGCAGGCAGTAGGCGCAAAGGCTATTATTGTTGAAAGTGCAACAGGTCGAGTTGCAAGAGCGATGGTTCATTACAGACCTGACTGTCCCGTCATTGCAGTTGCAACATCACAGCTTGTGTGCAGAAAGCTCTGTCTTAACTGGGGTGTTATGGCTGTCATGGGCGAAGAAAAACGCACATCTGATTCAATTACGAAACAGGCTATGGAAAAAGCACTCAGCACAGGCGTTGTCAAAAAAGGCGACACGGTTGTTGTGCTTTCGTCAAACAAAACCTGCCCGACTTCAAGCACAGATTCACTTAATGTAAGGATTCTTTAATATGAAAAATATAGTTTTAATCGGAATGCCTGGATCGGGCAAAAGCACAGTCGGTGTGTTGCTTGCCAAGGCGCTGGGTTATTCCTTTGTTGATGTAGATTTGATAATCTGCAAAGAGGCTGGAAAGCCGTTGCAGAAGATTCTTGATAATGAAGGCCTTGACTTTTTTCTCCACCTTGAGGGAAAAATCGGTGCAGAGCTTGACTACGACAAGACCGTTATCGCAACAGGCGGTTCAATGGTTCTCAGTGAAAATGCCATGGAAAACCTCAGAAAAAACGGCAAGGTCGTTTTCATTGATGTTGACCTCGATGAAATCAAGCGCAGAGTTACAAATATCAAAACAAGAGGCATTGCATTCGGTAAGGGTGAAACTCTTGATGATGTGTACAGAGTGCGTTATCCGCTCTATAAAAAGTATGCCGATATCACGGTGTCAATGGAGCTGAGCAGTATCGAAACCACGGTTGATGCAATTGTTGAAAAGCTGAAGCTTGAAAAACAGAATTAAGGAAAAGTAAAAGCGTCCGTTATTCGGGCGCTTTTGTTGTTAAATATGAAAATTTTTTATAAATAAAAATATGGAGGGGATTCATTGAACGCCGCATTCGGAAAATCGGGGTGCTAAACCGACATTTTGTCCCGAATGGCGGTGAGAATTTTCTTTTCCCGCCGACTGATTTGAACCTGTGTCATGGAAAGAATTTTGGCGGTTTGAGTTTGTGTTTTGCTCCGATAGTACCGCAGTTGAATTATTTTTCGGTCGGTTTCGCATAGGGATTTTACCGCCTGTTCAAGCGACAATCGTTCCGAGATTTCGTCTTGAATATCATCTGTCGGGACATCAAGCTGTGGGTTGCCCTCGCTGTCATATTCGGCAGTCAGGGAGAGAGGAACTCTTGTGCTGTTGAGTGCGTCAATGATTTTTTCCTCGCTTGTATCAAGCCTTTCGGCAAGCTCGCTCACGGTGAGTTCTCTGCCGTTTTTCAGCTTGCTTTCATTGTTAAGCCTTGATATTGCAAGTGAAAGCTCCTTTAATGTGCGGCTTACCCTGACTGCACCGCCGTCACGAAAAAGTCGCTTAATTTCGCCCATAATTACAGGAAAGGCATAGGTTGAAAACTGTAGGTTACGGCTTTCGTCAAAGTTATTAATCGCCTTTGCAAGTCCGAGACACCCCGATGCAAAAAGTTCTTCGTACTCTATTCCTTTGCCTGAAAATCGTTTGCAACAGGCATGGACAAGCCCCATATTTTTGTCGGCAAGTTTATTTTTATCGGTCATTTTCCAAACCTATAATTTTTTCAAGAGTTACGGTTGTTCCGCTGTCGGGTTTTGAACGGACACGCACCTTGTCGCAAAAGCTCTGCATAACTGCAAAGCCGAGTCCTGCCCTGTCCTCCTCGGGAGCGGTTGTAAACAACGGTTCCATTGCCTTTTTAATATCGGAAATTCCGCAGCCTTTGTCACGGATTGTGATTATCACCTTGTTTTCGGAGGTGATTTTTCCGTTTATGTAAATCGTTCCGCTTTGGTGGCGGTAGCCGTGAACAATGCAGTTTGTCACAGCCTCGGACACAGCGGTTTTTAGGTCGCTGAGTTCGTTTACGGTAGGATCAAGGCTCATTACAAATGCCGACACAACGCACCGTGCAAAAGCCTCATTACAGCTTTTTGACGGCACGCAAAGTTTCATTTCATTTACTGTTTTCATCTCAACACCCCCAAACTTTCAAGTCCCGACATTGAAAAAAGCCTGTACAATCTGTCGGGAATATTAATCACACGCAATGCTCCGCCGACAAGCTTCATCTGGCGGTATCGCCCCATTACAAGACCTATGCCCGATGAGTCCATAAACGATACTTTTGAAAAATCAAGGCACAAAAGTTTCGGTTTGTTTGTCTGAACGGCGGCGTCAATTTTTGTGCGTATTCCTGCCGCCGAATCGTGGTCAATTTCGCCGTCAATGTATGCCGTGAGAATATTATTTTTAAATTCCGTTTTCAGCAATTTTATCAGTCCTTCTAAAAAATAAGAGCTCCGCACCTGTTATCTTAATGATAATAAGTGCGGAGCAAAAAATTTGTTTTATTCTGTTGTAACAAAAAATTTACTTTTCGGCTGATTCGTTTTCAGCGTTAATTTTATTGATTATATACGGACGGATTTCGCCTGCAAGGTAGAGCGAACCGCAGATTACAACTGCACAATCGGTCTTTTCAGCCTGTTCAAAAGCCATATCAAATGCGTGTTCGGCACTTTCAAAGGTTACCGTATCGTCAACAAATCTTGCATACTGTTGCATAAGCTTTGCAGGGTGCATTGCCCTTGGATTGTGAACGGGAACTGTGTAAACTCTGTCAAAAACTCCGTCAAGCAGTTTTACCGAAGTGCTGACATCCTTGTCGGCAAGCATCCCCGTGATTGCAATTATATACTTATTCGGAAGGAATTTTTGGATTGCCGATTTAAGCGCCTCAATTCCGTTAGGATTGTGAGCACCGTCAAGCAGAACAATCGGCTTTTCACTCAACAGCTCAAGTCTTGCAGGGTTGACAGCCTTTGCAAAACCGTTTGCAATCTGCTCATCTGTTATTGAAATCAGAGAATTGCAACGGAGCATATCAAGTGCCGCAAGTGCGGTTTTTGCATTTTCAAGCTGATGATCACCCGAAAGCGGAAGGTCGATTTCAACATCGTTAAACATAAAGCGACTACCCTTTAAGGTGGTTTCGATGACATCTATACTAACGCTCTCGCTCGTTGCAAGCGGAATTTTCTTTTCTCTTGCAGTTGATTCAATAACCTTCATTGCACGGATATCCTGCTTTGAAGTAACCGCCATTGAGTCGGGCTTGAAGATTCCGCATTTTTGCTGTGCAATTTTTTCAATTGTATCACCGAGAATTGCCGTGTGGTCAAGTCCGATTGTGGTGATAACGGCACAAAGCGGTGATTTTATAGTATTGGTGCAGTCGAGCAGACCGCCCATTCCTGTTTCAAGAACAACAATGTCACAAGCTGCATTTGCGTGTATATAAAATTGAAGAGCGTTGACATACTCAAATTCTGTGATGATTGTGCCCTCTTCACGCAGTTGCTCGATAATAGGAAAAGTTTTTTCAACCGCATCCGTGAGAACGGACTCGCTCACCATACAATTGTTTATTTGTATTCTCTCACGAAAATCCGTGATATACGGTGAAATGAACAAGCCTGTTTTGTAGCCTGCCGCAACAAGTGCGGATGAAAGCATAGCACAAACCGAGCCTTTGCCGTTCGTACCTGCAATGTGTATAAATTTCAGCCTGTCCTGCGGATTTCCGAGCCTGTCAAGTAAAATTCTCATTCGGTCAAGTCCCGGACGAGAACCGAATGTCAAAAGTGAATGAATTTTTTCAACAGCATTTTCGTATGTCATTTACAACAGCTCCCTGTAAATCTCATTTTTCTTAAAGCCTGTTATACTTGCCGCCTCTTTTGCCGCTTCGGTGGGCTTTGCACCGTTTTCAATCAGCTTGCGGGCGGTTTCAACCGCAAATTCAAGGGTGTATTCTTCGGATTTTTCCTCTTGCTTTTTGCCCTCAAGCACAAGCACAAATTCGCCCTTCAGACTGCCGTCTGCATAATTTTCCGCAGCATATTTTGTTGTGGTGCGGATTACTTCTTCGTGAACTTTGGTGAGTTCACGAACAATCGAAAGCTTTCTGTCACCGAAAAAGTTGTACAAATCTCGGAGAGTTTGCGGAAGCTTGTGTGGCGCTTCGTAGAAAATCATTGTTCTGTGTTCGTTTTTCAGACTGTCAAGATGCTCGTTGCGGCTCTTTTTGTTCACGCTCAAAAAGCCTTCAAATGTGAATCTGCCTGTTTCAAGTCCCGAAACCGCAAGTGCGGAAATTACGGCACTCGGACCGGGAATCACCACGGTTTTTATTCCACGCTCCTCGCAGAGCTTTATCAAATCTTCGCCCGGATCGGAAATGCACGGCATTCCGGCGTCCGTTACAATTGCACAATTTTCGCCCTGTTCAATTCTGTTGCAGATGATTTCGCCACGCTCACGCTTGTTGTGTTCAAAATAGCTCACCATAGGCTTTTTTATGCCGAAATGATTCAGGAGCTTAAGCGTTACCCTTGTGTCCTCTGCCGCAATGAAATCAACCGATTCGAGGGTTTCTGCGGCTCTCGGTGAAAAATCTCCGAGGTTGCCGATCGGCGTTCCCGTTACATATAAAATTCCGCTCAATTTATATAGTCCTCCTTGTAACTGCCGTAGATGTTCAGCATTTCTTCGGAAAAGTTTCCGCTTTCGTCCTCAATAAACAGGGTTGGCATAACCTCAAGAAATCCCCTTTTGCCGCCCCTTCTGCCTTCAAGCAAAAAGAGCTTCGGGGCTTTTGACTTTCGCTGTTGAACAAGTCTTAATTTTTTCGGCTCAACCGAATATTTACGCATTGCCTCCATTGCGTCTGCGAGCCTTTCGGGGCGCTGACAAATGCAGAGCCGTCCTCCAAACTGCAAAAGCGACGAACCGCAACGGCACACATCGTCAAGCGTACATTCGGATTCGTGCCTTGCAACAAGCTTTGCATTCTCGGGATTTGTAATTCCGCCTCCGCTGATTTTGTAGGGCGGATTGCAGGCAACAAGGTCAAACGAGCCGAGCGGCAATGCGCTGTCAAGCTTGTTTAAGTCCGAGTTTACAATTCTGATTTTGTCCTGAAGATTATTGTATTCAAGACTTTGTGAAAACAGCTTGCAGGCATTCTCCTGTATTTCTACCGCCGTGATGTCAAGACGGTTGTTGTTTTTGTACCACAAAAGCGGAATAGTTCCGCAGCCCGTGCCGAGGTCAACACATTTTTTTGTACCGATTTGCTTTGAAAAATCGGCAAGTAAAATTGTGTCCGTTGAAAAACGGTAGCTGTCTGACACATATATTTTAATACCGCTGCCAAGCGGTTCAAGATGTTTATTGTTCATCGGTATTCCCCTGAAAACAGTAATTAAAAAGCGGCAAGGAAATCCCTGCCGCCTGTCTTTGTGGATTAACCCTTAATCAGCCTTCCTGTGGAGCGCCGACGGGGCAAACTTCAGCACATGAACCGCAATCAACACAAGCGTCTGCATTGATTTCATACTTGCCGTCGCCTTCTGAAATAGCGTCGCAAGGGCAGTTGTCTGCACAAGCACCACACATGATGCAATCGTCACTGATAGTATATGCCATAGGGAAATACCTCCTTCATGAATTTCACCTTTATTGTAACATAAATTTTGAAAAAAGCAACCTTTTGGAAAGAATTTTATATTTTAAACTGAAAACAGTTCTTTTTTACTGCAACTTGACGAACGCTGTACGCATTACAAAAAATTATTCAAGTCCCTTGAATTTTTCCATTTCCTTTTTGTCAAGCTTGATGTAGCCGTCCTTAACAAGCTTGCATTGCTTGACTGTGAATGATTTCGGAGCGGCGTCTTCGGGAGTGTTGTTGAGCTTAACCTTTAAAGTTCCTGCAATCAGGTTGTTTTCAACAACAAGGCCTCTGCCCTCGGGAGTATTTACAATTGCTCCTACCTTTGGGGTGTGTTTAAGAAGGTCTGTGTATGCCTCCTGTTCATATTTAAGACAGCACATAAGTCTGCCGCAGGTTCCCGAAATTTTAACGGGAGAGAGTGACAGGCCCTGCTCCTTTGCCATTTTGATTGAAACGGGCTGGAACTCTCCCATAAAGCTTGCACAGCAGAACGGCTTACCGCAGATGCCGAGTCCTCCGAGCATTTTTGCCTCATCACGCACGCCAATCTGGCGAAGTTCAATTCTTGTTCTGAATACACTTGCAAGGTCTTTTACAAGAGCACGGAAGTCAACTCGTCCGTCAGCCGTAAAGTAGAAAAGAATTTTGCTGTTGTCAAATGTGTATTCAACATTTACAAGCTTCATTTCAAGCTTGTGGTTGGCAATTTTCTGTTCACAGATTCTGTATGCTTCCTTTTCTTTGAGTTTGTTTTCCGCAAGGTGATTCAGGTCTTTTTCGGTTGCAATTCTGATTAACGGCTTGAGCGGATGCGAAATCTCCGCATCGTCAACGGTCTTGTTCGGAGTTGCAACCTCTCCGCACTCAAGACCTCTTGCCGTTTCAACAATTACCCTGTCGCCTGTGTTAAGTTTATTGTCAAGCGGATCAAAGTAATACACTTTGCCGACTTCTTTAAATCGTACTCCGATTATCTCTGCCATGAAATCCTCCTGTATTCTCCGCACAGCCAAGTTGTGAGGAGATTTATATTTATGTGTTTCGGTATTTTCAGTTTTGCGTTCTCGGTAAGCTCAATCATAGAAATCAGCTTTGCCCGAGTAAATCGTCTTGCAAGCTCCCCGGCACATTCTTCGTCAAAAACCGCATCCGCTCCGACGCTTTTTGCCATCCCGTCACGCAGAATCAGTTTTACGACAAGCAGAATTTCGTCTGCAAGGTTTTTGTCGCTGAGAGCATAGAGTGCCTGCATAAGGTTGTACTCCCGTGTCGATAAAATTCCTTTTACAATTTTCTTTGCACCTGCAACCGCATCCTCACTGAAAACATCTTTTGTTTTCAGACGGAATACACTTGAACGGGAGAGAATTGTCGGGAGCAGTTTCTTGGAGTTTTCGCAGAGCATAATGAAATATACATTCTGCGGAGGTTCTTCAAGAAGTTTCAAAAACGAGTTTTGAACAATGTCCGAAAGCCTTGTGTCGGCAAAAGGGAAGATATACACCTTTGCATCTGCCTCATTCGGCTTTATGACAGAGTCACCGATTATCTCTCTCATCTGCTCAATTGAATTTTGTTTTCTGTCATTTGGAAGTTCAACATATTTAATGTCGGCGTGTGCCTTATTGTTTGCCTTGTGACATTGCTCACAATGACCGCAAGGCTTTACGGGTTCGGTACACACCGCATACATTGACAGAAACACGGCAAGGTTCATCGCCTTTTCGCTGTCCCTGCTTTCTATTACAACAGCGTGGGGAACTCTACCCTGAATATCAAGGGTGTTGAAGGTTTGTTTTATATTGTCGTCAAAATCAAAACCGTCAAAATTCAAAATCCCACCTCCGCTTATTTATCACATTTATTATATCATTTTATTTTTGCAATTTCCACAATTATTTTAAGGCTACGGTATTGGTAACAATTTCACCCTTGTCGGTGATGTCGATAATGCCGTAGGACGCATAGTATCCGTGGCATGAACCGGGGTTCATAATATACAGACCGTCCTCATAGAGTGTGAGAGGTATATGTGTATGACCGAAGAGGAGAATATCCGCTCCTGCTTCTCTTGCGGCGGAGGTAATGCGGTAAAGTCCCGATTTTGCGTCATAGAGATGTCCGTGTGTTACAAAGACGGTTTTACCGCAGGCTTTAAAAATCTCCTTTGACGGAAAAAAGCTGTTCCAATCGCAGTTGCCCCTTACGGCAACAATCATTTTGTCTTTGTAATTATCTTTTAAAAACCGCTGTTGTTCTTCACCGTCACCGCAATGAACAATTATTTCCGCCTTGCGCTGTGCATCAACGGCTTTGATAAGACTGCGAAGATCTCCGTGAGTGTCCGAAACTACCAAAATACGCATTGAAAATTCTCCGTTCTAAAAATAAAATTTCCGCATAGTATATGTTGAGGTGTTGGTATGTCTGATAATAAAAAAGTTAATAAACTGCTCGGTGAGGTATCGAAAAAGTACGGTATCTCTAAGGAACAGCTTGAAAGTGCCGCACAAAGCGGTAACATAGAAAATCTTTTGAAAAATACAAATCCGAATCAATCAAAGCAGATTGAGAGCGTTCTGTCGGATCCCGAAAAAGCAAAGAAACTTTTGCAAAGTCCGCAGGCTCAGGCGCTGATGAAACTGCTCGGCGGTGAATGATATGTCTGATTTACAGGATAAGCTCAATCAGATTTTGCAGAACCCCGAGGCAATGAAACAGGTACAAAGTCTTGGGGCACAGCTTGGTCTGACGGGTGAGCAAAAACAACCGCCAAAGCCGAAACCGCCCGAAAATAACCTTATGTCAGTGCTGGGCGGTGACGACACAATCGGCACAATTGCCAAATTTGCACCGCTTTTAAGCTCACTGAACAACAGCGATGACACCACCCGACTGCTTGATTCACTCAGACCGTTTCTTTCACATGAACGGCAGGAAAAGCTTGACAAAGCCGAAAAGATGCTGAAATTATTCCGCCTTATGCCGTTACTGCGTGAAAACGGATTGTTTTGACAGGAGGTGATTTTTTGCCGAGTTTTGAAGAGGAGGCTTTTAACCGAGCGCAGCAGATGCACCGAAAGCCGCAATTCAATCGTGAAGCACCAAGAAGGGAAGTCCCGAAACAACCCGAAAAGCAGGAAGACCCAAAGTCCGAAATTCCCGAACCGCCCGTTGTGAAAAAGGATGACGGCCTTTTGAATCTGATGTTCAAAAACAAGGAACAGAGCCTAATTCTTTTGCTTGTGATACTGCTTATGGAGGAAAACACCGATCCGTCGGTTCTGCTTGCGCTGATGTATCTTCTGATGTGATTATCGGATTTGTCCGTTTCCTCTGATGATATATTTTGAGCTTGTAAGCTCGTTAAGTCCCATAGGTCCTCTTGCGTGGAGTTTCTGTGTTGAAATTCCGATTTCTGCACCGAGTCCGAATTCTCCGCCGTCGGTAAAGCGAGTTGATGCGTTTACATAAACCGCCGCAGAATCAATTCGTGCCGTGAACTCGTTTGCACTGTTGTAGTCGCTTGTCACAATGCATTCGCTGTGACCTGTACTGTACTTCTGAATGTGAGCAATTGCGTCATCAAGGCTGTCAACAACCTTTACGGCAATGATGTAATCGAGAAATTCGATTCTATAATCTTCTTCCGTTGCAGGAACAACGCAGTCGCCGAGAATCTGTTTTGTTCTGTCACAGCCTCTGATTTCAACATTCTTTTTATCAAGCTCTGCTTTGATTACGGGCAGAGCTTTTTCTGCGATATCCTTGTGTACAAGCAATGTTTCAAGCGCATTGCACACAGATGGGCGAGAGGTTTTGCCGTTGAAAACAATATTCTTCGCCATTTCAATATCTGCACTCTTGTCAACATAGATATGGCAGTTACCCACGCCTGTTTCGATAACGGGAACCTTTGCATTTTCAACAACGCTTTTGATAAGTCCTGCACCGCCACGGGGAATGAGCACATCAAGATAATCGGAAAGCTGCATAAGCTCTGTTGCACTCTGTCTTGTTGTGTCCTCAACAAGTGCTACGCAGTCACGGGGAAATCCTGCCTTTTCAAGTGCATCACGCATAACCCTTGCGATTGCCATATTTGAATGAAAAGCCTCTTTACCGCCACGAAGAATTACGGCACTGCCTGCTTTAAGGCAAAGAGCCGCCGCATCGGAAGTTACATTAGGTCTTGCCTCAAAGATGATTCCGATAACACCCATCGGAACTGTTACCTTTTCAATCTGCAAGCCGTTTTTGAGGGTTCTGCCGTCAAGAACTCTGCCCACGGGATCGGGTAAAGCCGCAACCTGTCTTACCCCGTCAGCCATACCGTTGATTCTCTCCTCTGACAATCTGAGTCTATCGAGAAGTGACGCTGTAAGACCGCTTTTTTCGCCGTTCTCAAGGTCAATTTTGTTAGCCGCAAGAATTTCTTCGCAGTTTTCGCAGAGTGCGTCTGCAATTGCACCGAGGGCAATGTCCTTTTTTGAACCGGCTGTCATAAGAAATCTTGACGCATCTTTTGCCTTTGCGCCCATTTGTTCAAGTGTAGTCATAATTTTCCTCCGATTATTTAACAGGTAAAAATTTTGTTCCGATTTTGTTCCCGTCAATTACTTCATAAAGATTTTCGGGATTTGAGCCGTTGATAACGCTGACCTCAACACCTCGTTTTGTGGCATAATCAGCCGCCTGAAGCTTTGTAATCATACCGCCTGTACCACGGTTTGAGCCTGTGCCTGCCGCCATTTCTAAAATTTCCGCATTGATTTTTTCGATAATATCAAGCTTTTTGGCATTTGGATTTGTTCGTGGGTTTGAATCGTACAGACCGTCAATATCCGTAAGAATAATGAGCCTGTCTGCAACAACAAGTCCTGCAACAATTGCGGAAAGCATATCGTTATCGCCGAAATTGTTGCCCTCAAGCTCATCAATCGTAACGGTATCGTTTTCGTTGATTACGGGGATAATGTTCATTTTGAGAAGCTCGTCAATTGTGTTGATAACATTCTGCCTTTTCTGCTCTGTTTCAACAGCGTGGCGGGTAAGCAGCAGCTGAGCAACAGAGTGGTTGTACTCGCCGAAAAGTTTGTCATACATAAACATAAGCTCACACTGACCGATTGCGGCAAGAGCCTGTTTTTTCTTGGTTTCGGTAGGTCGCTTGTCAAGACCTGCCTTGCCCATTCCTACAGCAATAGCACCCGAAGAAACGAAGATAACCTGTTCTCCGCGGTTCTGCAAATCGGAAAGCACCTTGCAAAGCTGTTCAACTCTTCTGTAATTTATTTTTCCGTTTTCATAAGTCAGCGTTGAAGTACCAACCTTGATTACGGTACGCTTTTTCTCCATAAAAACACCTGTTTCATTGCGGATTTTCATTTTTGCACTTTTTCATTATGTACAATTAAAATAATTATAACATAATGTACACGATAAATACAACACTTTACATAACAAAACCCCGAAGTTTTGGCACTTCGGGGTTGATTTTGTATTTAATTTAGTGAGGATATCTGTTGATAAGCTCACGGAGGTCATACGGAGTCGCCTGATAAACGAAATAGTTGAGCCAGTTTGTGTAGAGCAAGGTTGCGTTGCTCCTCCAAATCATCGGCGGAGTTTTTGACGCATCGTCATTCGGAAAATAATTGTAGGGAACATTCGGATTGAGTCCCTTGTTTTTATCTCTGAAATATTCCTTGGCAAGGGTGTCACGGTCATACTCTGCGTGACCTGTAACAAACACCTGTCTGCCGTTTCGACTGCAAATTACGCATGAACCTGCAATCTCGGAAACCGCAAGTACTTCAAGTCCTCTGCATCTTTTCAACGCCTCTTCATCAATTCCCGTATGTCTTGAATGCGGAATTGTGAATGTATCGTCAAAGCCTCTCATAAGCTTGTGATGCGGAACAAGCACCTTGTGGGTGTAAATTCCGCTTAATTTTTCGGGCAAAAGGTGCTTTTTTATGCCGTAGTGATAATAAAGACCTGCCTGAGCACCCCAGCAGATGTGGAATGTTGAACACACATTATGCTTTGACCACTCCATAATTTCACAAAGCTCACCCCAATAATCGACCTCTTCAAAGTCGAGCTGTTCAACAGGCGCACCCGTGATAATCATTCCGTCAAAGCTTTCGTTCTTCACCTGATTAAATGTTTTGTAAAAAGTTGTCAGGTGATGCGGAGAGGTGTTTTTAGAGGTGTGTGATGCCATCTGCAAAAGCTCGATATCAACCTGCAGAGGACTGTTGCCGAGCAGCCTTAAAAGCTGGGTTTCGGTTTCGATTTTTGTCGGCATCAGATTCAGAATAAGAATTTTCAGCGGACGGATATCCTGCCTGAGAGCAACCTCGTTCGGCATTACAAAAATATTTTCCGATTCCAGCACCTTGATTGCCGGAAGATTACTTTGTACCTTGATTGGCATTTTCTCACCACCTTTTGTTTATCTTAAACGGTCAATCTTCAAAATATTCATGAGGAACAGGCTTGTATTTTCTTATGATACTACTTAAACTGAGTTACAAAAAGAAATAACTTCGGCTTTCATCTGTTCACTCGTTAGCTCACCTTTGGCAAAACGAGCCTGAATAAGTTTTACCTCTTTGGAAACAGGAACACACTCGATACTGTTTACGGCATTTGCAATTTTTACTGCACGCCTACGCTTTTTCAAATCAACCGACTGCATTCCCGTCACCTCCGAAAATATTATTGACTTTATTTACAAATTAATACTGCTTGCCCCAGAATACCATATGCTTTGCAGGCTTGCCGCAGCATACGCAAACATCCGAGAGATGCTCCTCGTTGAACGGGATACATCTGCTTTTTACACCGCCTGTAACTTCTTTGATTTTTTCTTCACAGGCTGTATCGCCGCACCACATAGCCTTGATAAAGCCGGGCTTGTTCTTGGCTGTGTCAACGAACTCATCAAATGTTGTTGCCGTGAATGTCTTTTCCTGAGTGTTTTTAAGAGCACGGTCATACATATCGTTGTGGATTGTAACCATAAGGTTTTCAACAAACGGTACAAGCTCGTCAATTGAAACAAATGCCTTTTCACGGGTATCACGGCGGACAACCACGCACTGGTTCTTTTCAATATCCTTAGGACCGATTTCAACTCTTACAGGCACGCCCTTCATTTCATACTCGGCAAACTTCCATCCGGGAGCGTGGTCTGAAGAATCGAGTTTTACTCTGAACTTTTCGGCAAGTGCCTTTCTAAGCTCCTCTGCCTTTTCAAGAACACCCTCTTTGTGCTGTGCAACAGGAATGAGTGCAACCTGAATAGGAGAAATCTTCGGCGGAAGAACAAGACCGTCATCATCAGAGTGAACCATAATGAGCGCACCGATCATTCTTGTAGAAACACCCCATGATGTCTGATGCGGATAATGAAGCTTGTTGTCCTTGCCTGTGTATGTGATGCCAAAGCTCTTTGCAAAGCCGTCACCGAAGTAGTGTGATGTACCGCCCTGAAGAGCAACACCGTTGTGCATCATCGGCTCGATTGTATAGGTTTCTTCGGCACCTGCGAACTTTTCTTTTTCTGTCTTTCTGCCGATTACTGCCGGAATAGCAAGAGTTTCCTTGTAGAAATCAGAATAAACATGTAACATTCTGAGCGTTTCTTCTCTTGCTTCTTCTTCGGTTTCATGCATTGTATGACCTTCCTGCCAGAGAAATTCCGATGTACGAAGGAACGGACGGGTTGTCTTTTCCCATCTTACAACGCTGCACCACTGATTGTAGAGCTTCGGAAGATCACGGTATGTGTTGATAATCTTTTTGTAATGCTCACAGAAAAGAGTTTCCGATGTAGGACGAACGCAAAGACGCTCCTGAAGCTTTTCCTGACCGCCTACCGTAACCCATGCACATTCGGGGGCAAAGCCCTCAACATGGTCTTTTTCTTTCTGTAAAAGACTTTCGGGAATAAACATAGGCATATAAACATTCTCGTGACCTGTTTCTTTGAAACGACGGTCAAGGTCAGCCTGAATATTTTCCCAGATAGCATAGCCGTAGGGGCGGATAACCATACAGCCCTTTACGCCCGAATAGTCAACGAGCTCAGCTTTTTTAACGATGTCGGTGTACCATTTTGCAAAGTCCTCATCTCTGCTTGTGATAGCTTCAACCATTTTTTTGTTGTTTGCCATTATATTCCCTCCGTAAAATAAAATTTTACTTATTTTTTAACATATTTTTTTGCATTTTCAAAATGCCGAATACACGGCTGTCATAACATCTATAACATTACTATTATACACTAATTCTTTTATTTTTCAACCTTTTTGATACAGCCTGAATTTTTAAATTTTCAGCCTTTTCAATATACACTAAATCTGCAAATTTTCAACCTTTTTGAGCAAAACAAAAAGAGGCCGTAAAAACGACCTCTCAAAAATTAAGTGCGAAAAAACAAGAGCAAATTATGAGTTAGCCTCGATGTAAGATACGAGTGAACCAACTGTCTTGATGTTTTCGATTTCCTCATCGGGAACTTCAACCTCAAACTCGTCTTCGATTGACATAAGAAGGTCAACAACATCGAGTGAATCTGCGCCGAGATCTTCCTGAAGATCTGTGTCGGCAGTAATCTTATCCTCTTCAACATCGAACTGTTCAGCAAGAATTGCCTTAACTTTTTCTAATACCATTAATAATTCCTCCCGGTAAAAATATTGATTGTCCAAAGTAAATTATAGACAAAAGCACTTAGTTTATGCTACAATGGTATGAAAGCAAACGGATTGCTTCACTTCCCTTATATTATTGATTATTTACCCCTTTGTCAATATATATTTGAAATTTTTTGAAAAATTTCTGATTTTTGCATAAATAATTTCTTTTAAGTTTATTTCTGCATAGCTAAAAATATGAACCTCGGAGGTATTTTTTTATTATGGAAACCAAGAAATTTGCCGTAATCGGTCACCCAATCGGTCACACAATGTCACCGTTTATACACACAAGACTTTTTGAACTTCAGGGCGTCAAAGCCGAATATACAAAGCTTGACATTGCTCCCGAAAATCTTGAATATGAATTTAAAAATACCCTTTCAAGGCTTGACGGATTTAACATTACAATTCCGCATAAGCAGGCAGTCATTCCGTTTCTTGACGAAATTGACGCAAAGGCCGAGATGTACGGCAGTGTGAATACGGTTTCAAACAAAAACGGCATTTCCAAGGGCTACACAACAGATCCGGACGGATTTTTAAAGGCTCTTGATGCGGCAGGAATTATGCTTAACGGCAGAATTGTAATCATCGGCTGCGGCGGCGTAGCAAGAACAATGGCGTATGAGGTTGTTCTCAAAAAACAGCCCCTCCTCTTTGCCGTAAGAAAAGAGGATTTGAAAATTGCCGAGGTTTTATGCGATGAAATCGGAAAAACAGTTGCAGGCTGCGATGTAAGCTTCTGCCTTATTGACGAGCTTTCGGGCGACATTGATGTGCTTATCAACGCAACTCCTATCGGAATGTTTCCTAAGATTGAAAATCAGCCTGTAAGCGACAGTGTAATAAACCGTTGTGCAAATGTATTTGACGCTGTTTACAATCCGCTTGAAACAATACTTGTTAAAAAGGCAAGGGCAAACGGCGCAACAGCCGAAAGCGGAATGGCAATGCTCGTATGGCAGGCAGTTGTTTCTCACGAACATTGGGACGGCTCTGTTTATGACAAGGGCGACATTGCTCAGCTTTGTATCGACTCTGCAAAAGAGCTTGAAAAGAATTTCTGATGAACGGAGAAATTTAAAGTGAACAACATAGTTTTATGCGGATTTATGGGTTGCGGAAAATCAACCGTAGGCAAAAACATTGCAAGAAAATCGGGAAGAAAATTCCTTGATATGGACTCATACATTGAAGAAAAAGCAGGAATGACAGTTTCCGAAATATTTGAAAAATACGGCGAAGAAAAGTTTCGTGATATGGAACACGATGCCTGCATTGAGCTTGCAGGGCTTGAAGGTCTTGTAATTGCATCGGGCGGCGGTGCGTTTACATTCAAGAGAAATGTTGAGGCCTTCAAGGGCAAGGACAAGATTGTTTTTCTTGATGTTCCGCTGGGAATCATCAAAAGCCGTCTTAAAAATGACACAACAAGACCCCTGCTTCAGCGTCCGGACAGGGACAGGGTTATGAAAGACCTTTATGACAGCAGATATCCGATTTATCATGCCGCTGCCGACATTGTGGTAAAGGGCAAAAATACGCCGTTAAAAACCGCTTTTGCGATAATCGACGCAGTAAGCGGAACAGATGTGGCTGAAAAACCGCATAAAAACGCTTGATTCTGCATTTATTCTATTGACTATCACGCTTTAAAGTGCTAAAATGACTAAAGAAATGTGACGAACTTCGATTCGTTTCGTCAAAAGTGAATTGAAAGGAAATTAAAGCAATGATTATAGTATTAAAACCGTCTGCAACAGAGGAGCAGATTACAAAATTCACAAATATGCTCAAAGAGAGCTATGATGTAAAGGTTAATAAGTGGGACGGTGTTCAGTCAACCGTACTCGGTCTTATCGGCGATACAACAAAGATTGACATTGAGTATATTGACGCTCAGGACATTGTTGAAAATGTAAAGAGAGTTCAGGAGCCGTACAAAAAGGCTAACAGAAAGTTCCACCCAGACAATACAGTCATTAAAATCAATGACAATGTAACAATCGGTGACGGCAGTCTGCACATTATGGCAGGTCCCTGCTCTGTTGAAAGCGAGGAGCAGATTCTTCAGATTGCAAAGGATGTTAAGGCATCGGGCGCAACACTTCTCAGAGGCGGTGCATTCAAGCCCCGTACTTCACCATACGCTTTCCAGGGACTCAAGGCAGAAGGACTTGATCTTCTCAAAACAGCAAGAAGAGAAACAGGTCTGCCGATTGTAACAGAAATTATGAGAGCATCACACATTGATATGTTCGAGAATGTGGATATTATTCAGGTTGGTGCAAGAAATATGCAGAACTTTGAGCTTCTCAAGGAGCTCGGCAAAATTGACAAGCCTATCCTTCTCAAGAGAGGTCTTTCCGCAACAATCGAAGAATGGCTCATGAGTGCCGAATATATTATGGCAGGCGGTAACGATAAGGTTATGCTCTGCGAAAGAGGTATCCGCACATACGAAACATTTACAAGAAACACTCTTGATATTTCGGCTATCCCGATTATCAAAAAGCTTTCCCACCTTCCTGTTATTGTTGATCCGAGCCATGCTTCGGGCAAGTCATGGCTTGTTGAACCGCTTGCAATGGCAGCAGTTGCCGCAGGTGCAGACGGTCTTATCATAGAGGTTCACAACGATCCGCCGCACGCACTTTCGGACGGTGCGCAGTCACTTACTCCAAAGCAGTTTGACGGAGTTGCAAAGAAGGTTTTCGGCTTAAAAAAGGCTGTTGACAAATTAAATTAAGATTTTTACTTTCGGTACGGTTTTTCAGCCGTACCGATTTGGACTTTAATTAACTTTACTAAAGAATACACAAACGGAGGCTAATGCAGTGAATATTGCAGTTGTAGGACTCGGAATTATCGGCGGCAGTTTTTGCAAGGCGATAAAAAAGTACACCGACCACCGTGTAATCGGTATCAACAGAACAAAATCTACTGCCGAAAAGGCTTTAAAAGAAGGTGCGATTGATGAAATCGGCACACATGAAAGCCTTGAAAACGCAGACCTAGTTATCCTTTCAATGTATCCGCAGGCGGTTGTTGACTATGTTTCAAGGTACGGAGAACACATAAAAAAAGGTGCGGTTGTAACCGATGTTTCAGGCATCAAGAGGGCAATCTGTCCGCAGATGACAAAGCTTTCCGAAAAATTCGGCTTTGTTTTTGCCGGCAGTCATCCGATGGCAGGCAAGGAAACAAACGGTTTTGATGTTTCGGACGCCGACCTTTACAAAAACGCAAGCTACATTATCGTTCCGTGCAAGGCTGATAACAGCGTTGTAAATATGTTGTCTGACTTTGCAAAATCAATCGGCTTTGGCACAGTTAAAATCACAACTCCCGAAGAACACGACAGAATGATTGCTTTCACATCACAGCTTCCGCATGTGCTTGCGTGTTCATATGTTTTAAGTCCGTGCTGTCCGAATCACAAAGGCTTTTCGGCAGGAAGTTACCGAGATGTTTCGAGAGTTGCAAACATAAATTCAACGCTTTGGAGTGAGCTTTTCCTTGAAAACAAGGATCCGCTCATTTCCGAGCTTGATATACTTATAGATAATATTACAAAAATTAAATATGCAATAAGTGCCGAAGATGCCGACGCTCTCAAGGCACTTCTTGAAAAGGGCAGAGAGGTCAAACAGGCACTCGGAGAATAAAGAGGAAGGAGAACTTTTATGAAAACTATTCATGTTTCCACGGGAAGTCCCTATGACATTTTGATTGAAAGAGGTATCCTTGATAATTGCGGCGAGATTATCAAAAAGCTTTCAAATGCAGAAAAAATCACTATTGTAACAGATACAAATGTTGCTCCGCTGTACAAATGGAGAGTTCTCAACTCTCTTTCACAGCAGGGTTATCAGACTACCGCCCATGTTTTTCAGGCCGGCGAGCAGTCAAAGAATCTTAACACAATCGCAGATATCTATGACACACTTGCAGATTTTAAGATGACAAGAAAAGACCTTATCGTTGCACTCGGCGGCGGTGTTACGGGCGATATGGCAGGCTTTGCCGCCGCAACATATCTGAGAGGAATCGACTTTGTTCAGATTCCGACATCTCTGCTTGCACAGGTTGACTCATCCGTAGGAGGAAAAACAGGCGTTGACATTGCACAGGGCAAGAACCTTGTCGGTGCATTCTATCAGCCAAAGGCTGTTTTGATTGATCCCGACACTCTTTCAACTCTTCCCGACCAGTTCATCACAGACGGTATGGCTGAGATTATCAAGTACGGCTGTATCAAGGACAGCGAATTTTTTGAAATGCTTGCAAACGGTGACGCTCTTGAACACATTGACGATGTAATTGAAACCTGTGTAAAAATTAAGCGTGATGTAGTAAACCGTGACGAAAAGGAAGCAGGGGAAAGAATGCTTCTCAACTTCGGTCACACACTCGGTCACGCAATCGAAAAAATCTACAACTATACAGGCATCACACACGGTATGGCAGTTGCCATCGGCATGGTAATGATGACAAAGGCAAGCGAAAAGCACGGATTTACGGAGCAGGGAACCGCATATAAGATTGAAGAAGTTTGTGCAACCTACGGCTTGCCGACTACCGATGACGCAAGCCTTGAAAAAATTGCCGAGGCGGCTCAGACCGACAAGAAAACATCGGGTTCGTCAATCAATGTTGTTCTTCTTGAAAAAATCGGCACAAGCTTTACAAAAAAGGTTGCAATCTCCGATTTGCTTGACTTCATCACACCGTAACACGGTAAACATATTTTAATGAAAGGCTGTGGAAGTATGGCTTTGTCAACCGACAAAAGCAGTAAGCCGTATGTACGGTATCTTCCGTTTGTACCAAACGGCGAGGTGAACATTCCCCCGTCAAAGAGCGATGTCCACCGTGCAATAATCTGCGCCGCCCTCACAAGGGGCAAATGCACAATTGCACCCGTTGCTCTGTCAAATGACATCAAGGCGACAATCGGCGTGATTGAGGATATGGGATGCACCGCCTCAATAAAGGACGGTGTGCTGACTGTTGACGGTACAAATATTTTTAAAACAGATAATGTAACGCTCGACTGCGGCGAAAGCGGCAGTGCTTTGCGATTTTTCATACCCGTAGCCGCAGCCGGCGGTATTAATGTCACCTTTGTCGGTCACGGAAAGCTTCCCGAAAGACCTATCGGAATTTTCACGGAGGCTCTGCCAAAAGCAGGAGTAAAGTGTGAAACCGAGGGCGGTCTGCCGCTCAAAATCAGCGGTCAGCTTGAAAGCGGAACTTTTGAAATTCCCGGTAATGTAAGTTCGCAGTTCATTACGGGACTTCTGCTTGCTCTTCCGCTTGTTGAGGGCGACAGCGACATTGTGCTGACATCTCCGATTGAGAGTGTCGGCTACATAAATATGACAATTCACACTATGGCACAATTTGGTGTTGAAATTGAAACAACCGACAACGGCTGGCACATCAAGGGCGGTCAGTCATACATTCCGCATGATTACACAACAGACGGCGACTGGTCGCAGGCGGCTTTCTTTATGGTTGCAGGCGCACTCGGCGGAAAGGTGACTGTGAACGGCGTCAACAGAAATTCTGCACAGGGTGACAGGAAGATTGCCGAGTTGCTTGCACGGTTTGGTGCAAAGGTAACGCAGACTGATACTTCCGTAACCGTTGAAAAGGGAGAGCTTAATGCAATTGACATTGATGCTTCGCAGATTCCCGACCTTGTACCCGTGCTGACGGTTTGTGCCGCATTTGCAAAGGGAACAACCAGGATTTACAATGCCGAAAGACTTCGCATAAAGGAATGTGACCGTCTTACGGCAACCGCTAAGCTGATAAACGATCTCGGCGGTAAGGTGACTGAGTTGTCTGACGGACTTGTCATAGAGGGAATTGACACCCTCAGGGGCGGATTCTGCGAGGGCTTTAACGACCACAGGATAGTAATGTCGGCAGGTGTCTGCGCAGTAAGACTTGGCGGTGAAATTGAGTCAAGCTATGCGCTTTCAATCAACAAAAGTTACCCTGATTTTTACATAGATTATAATAATATTGGAGGTAAGGCGAATGTCCTCGACCTACGGTGATAAGATAAAAATTTCCGTTTTCGGCGAAAGCCACGGCAACGGAATCGGAGTTGTAATTGACGGACTTCCGGCAGGATTTGAGGTTGACTTTGACAGGGTTCTCACTCAAATGGCACGCCGTGCTCCGGGCAGGGATAAAACGGCAACTCCCCGAAAAGAAAAAGACCTCCCGAAGGTTCTTTCGGGTATGCTCGGCAACAAGCTGACAGGCGCTCCGCTTTGTGCCGTAATTGAAAACACCAACACAAAAAGCGGTGACTACGGCAATCTTCTCGACTGCCCCCGCCCCGGTCACAGCGACTACACAGCCTTTGTAAAATATAATGCGTCAAATGATATTCGTGGCGGCGGTCATTTTTCGGGCAGACTTACAGCACCGATTGTTTTTGCAGGTGCTGTCTGCCGTCAGATTCTTGAATCAAAGGGCATCAAAATTGCCGCCCACATCAGCAGTATAGGCGATGTTTCGGACAAGCCTTTCTGTCCTACCGAAATTGACGATACACTTATCGAAAAGCTGAATAACTCCTCATTTTCGCTCATTGACGAATCAGCCGAACAGCCTATGAGAGATGCGGTTGAGGATGCCAGAATGGCACAGGACAGCATCGGCGGAACAATTGAATGTTGCGTAACAGGCATTGACGCAGGCTACGGCGAGCCGATGTTTGAGGGTGTTGAGGGCGTTATTGCCAAGGCTGTTTTCGGTGTTCCTGCAATCAAGGGCATTGAGTTTGGCAAAGGCTTTGAGCTTTCAAAAATGAGAGGTTCGCAGTCGAACGATCCGTTTGAATACAAAGACGGTAAGGTTGTTACAACAACAAACAACTGCGGCGGTATTTTGGGCGGAATTACAAACGGAATGCCGATTATTTTCCGTGCCGCCGTAAAGCCTACACCGTCAATTTCACAACCGCAAAGGACTGTAAATCTTCAGACAAAAGAAAATGCAGAGCTTGTTATTCACGGCAGACACGATCCGTGTATTGTGCCGAGAGCAGTCCCTGTTATTGAGGCTGTTACGGCTGTTGCAATTATTAACCTTATGTGAGGTCTTTATGAGAGATTTAAAAGAAATCAGAAAAGATATTGACAAAATAGACAATCAGCTTATTGAGCTTTTTAAGCAGAGAATGGACTGCGCCAAAGAGGTAGGTATCTACAAACAGGCAAACAACATTCCCGTTCTTAATGAGGGCAGAGAGAATGAAATTCTTGATGCCGTTGAAGAAAAGGGAGGCGAATACGGCGCATCCGCAAGACTTCTCTACTCAAACATTATGGAGCTTTCAAGGGCACTCCAGCACAACATTGTCGGCAGCGGCAAAGAGCTTAAAAGCGTTATCAACAATGCAAGCACGGATATTCCGTCAAGCAAAATCAAGGTTGCGTATCAGGGAATCAAGGGCGCTAACGGTCATGAGGCAACTTTAAGACTTTTCCCGCACGGCGAGGCTGTCAATTACAAAAGCTTTGCAGATGTATTTTCTGCCGTTGACAACGGTGAGGTTGCATTCGGTGTTCTTCCTGTTGAAAACTCAAGCGCAGGCTCTGTTTCGGCAGTTTATGACCTTATTCTCAAGCACCGTTTTTACATTGTAAAGGCACTCGATTTGCCGATTGACTACTGCCTTGCAGGTCTTAAACAATCTGCTTTTGAGGACATTGAAATCGTGTGGTCGCATCCGCAGTCACTTTCACAATGTGCGCAGTATATTGCCGACCACGGCTTTGATTCTGTTCCATTCTCCAACACGGCAATTGCCGCCCGTGATGTTGCAAAGGAAAAGCGCCTCAATGTTGCGGCAATCTGTTCATACAAAGCGTGTGAGGAATACGGCTTGAAGGTTCTTGACAATCATCTTCAGGACAATGACGAGAACACAACAAGATTCATTGTCATCTCCAAAAAGCTGTACATTCCCGAAGATGCGAACAGAATCAGCCTTTGTTTCTCGCTTCCTCATGTTACGGGATCGCTGTACAGCCTTTTGTGCAGATTCAATTCGCTCGGTCTTAACCTCACAAAAATCGAATCCCGTCCCCGTCAGGGCAGACAGTTTGAATATCTGTTCTACCTCGACTTTTCAGGCAATGTCAGAAGTGAAAATGTTATTGAACTTGTAAGTCAGCTTAGCGAAGAGATGCCCGAATTCAGCTTTTTGGGCAACTACGCAGAACCCGAGTTCCCGATTAAATAAACCGCACGGCGAACGACTGCAATGTTACAATTGATTTGTTCAATTTCAAAAAATTACACCCTTTCGGAATTTATCGAAAGGGTGTTTTTATATGTCAAAATGTTGATTTGGCTTTCATTTCAAAAACTCAATTAAGAGCAGGCTTAATATTTTTTGTTGGCGTGATGAAAGCTCTTTGCCTTTAAGATTGCAATCGGTAAATTCTTCGTAGAGCAGTTTCATTATATTTGTCTGCATTTCGTTCAGATTGTTAATGTAGAGTGCGTCCTTTTTTTCTATGCCAACAAGGTAATCAAGCGAAACATTGAACACATTTGCAATTGAAATCAAAACTTCAAGCGGAGGATATTTGATGTTGTTTTCATAATTGCTTATAACAGGCTTGCTTCTGCCGATTCTCCTGCCCAAGCTTTCCTGCGACATATGTCTTGACTCTCTAAGTTCTCGTATTCTTAATCCGAAATCAAACATTATATTCACCTCAAAAAAAGTTTTTGATAAGAATATTTTAAAGCACTTGCGTTTTGTAATTTAAAACTGTATAATACAAGTGTTAGCTAAAAGTAAACTTTTAATTCAAAAAGTTTACTCTTAGAAAATAGTTTCAGGTTTTTTGAGAACGAAAAATATTTTTAAGGAGGAATATTTTATGAAAAAAATCATTTCAGGTGTTTTAAGTGCAGTTATACTGACTTCGGTCTTGTGTGCCTGCAATGACGGCGGAAATCAGTCAAACTCTTCACAGTCGGGGAATAATGCGGATTCGTCACAACAAACCGTGACAACCGAGGTTGCAACCACACAACCTGCAACAGAGCCGAACTACAAGGACACAAACTATGTTGCACCGATTCCACCCAAAAATCAAACCTATAAGTTTGAAGAAATTTCACTCGATGATGCGGCAACCTCAAGCGGATATTCGATTGATGATAGTAAATTCAGAATATATAATGCAAGTGTGCAAGGTGGACGCTTAGAGGTGTGTGTAACTTATTCTGATGAAGGTTCTTCTGATTATTGTAAATATTATGCAATATATGATCTAGAAGGCAATATGATTGCCAACATTTCTAATGTTTCACTTGATGAAGGGTACGATAAAAGTGTGGAAGTAAGGGGAGTATATAAGGACTATGTTATAGTTTCCTTTAATGTAACTGATTCGGAAAATAAATATGCTCTGTATAATATGAAAACAAAGGAATTAAAGTATATTGATTCACAATATTATTCAGCATATTTGTATGATGGGGCGATTATTGTCAGCAAAGAATGTGCCGGAGGTAATTCCGGTTTTAAATATGGTGCATTTAATCTAAATCTTGATGAAATAATTCCTGTTGAATATGACAAACTTAATATTGCCTCTCCTGATAGGTTTATCGCTTTAAAAGATAATTATTATGGACTTATTGATTTTAATAACAATGTTGTTGCAGACTTTAAGTATAAGGAAATCTGTGATTTTAGTGGCATTAGTTTTGATAGTATTGAACAACTTGACTTTGAGAATAACATAAACCAATACACAGTAGCAAGAGATAAAAATAAAAAGGCAGTTCTGATTGATAAAAACGGTAACATAGTAAATGATAATCTTGAAACAACAGAAGAAAAGTTATCATCTGGAAGGACAGTCGCACAGTATGGTGACAAAACATTTATCACATATGAAAATTCAATTTCAGATACTAACGGTAATTTAATAACTGATACGGCTAAAGTTGTAGATTATGACAAAGCCGGCTTTATTAACGGTTATTGCATTACAAGAAACGATAATGGTGAATGTGAATTGATAGACAGCAAAGGAAAAATTGTTTTTTCAAAACCTATTGAAACAGAGTATGAAATAAGATGTACACCTGTCGATCAAAAAGGCTTATTTAAGATTGATTATTATTCTAATAGTGATTCCAATTATGTAAAAACAGAAATTTTGGATTTGTCTGGAAATGTTGTTACAACTCAGTATAATAGTTTTGGATCGATTGGACACGGAATATTTACACAAGGCGTGTCTGAAAAACAAGATTATAAAGTTTACAAAGTAACAGCAGAATAAGGTGATACATATGGAAAAGACAAAAAGGAATTCGGCTCTTAGGGTAATCGGTGCGATTTTGATTATTGCAGGAATTATAATGTTTATTGTATCGGCTGTTCAGCTTTATGATGTGCAGTCCACAAGAACCCATTGGGCTGAGGGTTTTATGCAGGACTATCAGGCAAGAACAAATGCGACAAATTCAATACCGTGTTACATATTTATGGCTCTTGCGGTGGTAATGGTTATTGCAGGCATTGTTATGGTGTGCATAAAGCCCAAAAATAATGTTATGGTTTTTCCGAATATGCCAGTTGCATATAACAATGTCGGAGAAAGCGTCAGTCTGTATTGCCCAAACTGCAAAAATCCGATAGGTCAGAATGATATATTTTGCAAAACCTGCGGATATAATCTAAAATCAACAGAGCAGGTTTCACAAAGGAGAATAACCTGCCCAAACTGTGGCGAAGAAAATGAACCCGACAGCAGTTTTTGTGTTAAATGCGGAAGTCAATTATAATAAAATTCAACTTAAAACACCCTATCGGAATTTACCGAAAGGGTGTTTTTTTGCTTAAACTATAAAATTATATTTAATCAGCCGTCAATTTCGACTAATGCAAAGCTTTGCGGCGACATTGTTACTTTGCCGTTTGCAAATTCAGCGTTGCCGAGGGCATATACTGTTTTGCCTGTATATTTTGCGTTCATTACTGCACTTTCACCGAGGGGGTTGAAGTACATAACGAGGTTGCCTCTCTTGTATGCAAACGGAATTTTGCCTTCTTCATACATAAATTCAAGCTCACCGTTGCCTTTAAGGTCATCGTACTTGTGACGAAGTGCAATAATGTCTGTTACAACCTTGTAGATGCTGTCGGGATCGTCCTTCTGATTCTCAACAGTCGGAGCGTCGGCACTCTTATCAACTGCAAGATACGGCTCGTCACTTGTTGAGAAACCGAGGTTCTTACCGCTGTTCCACTGCATAGGAGTACGGGAGCCTGTTCTTGAGTAACCGCCCTCCTTGCTTACGATGCCTTTCTGATATCTCATGCCGATTTCATCACCGTAGTAGAGGAACGGAACACCCGGCATTGTGAAAATGAATGCGTTCACAAGCTTGATAGCCTCTTTGTCAAGATATGCCGTAACTCTCGGCATGTCGTGGTTGTTTGTCATAAAGCTGATGTAGCCGTTGTCCTTTGTCTTTTCGTAGTTAGGAAGATATTCGTCTGCAAATGCTTTGATATCACCCTTGCCGTTAGGATTGAAAACAGCCTGATCGCCGAATTCACCGTAGCGGAAAAGTCTGCTGTAGCCGTTTCCGTAGTGGTCGAGATAGAAGTCCATGTGGAAACCTGCGTTGTTAATTGCTCTTTCTGGATTGCACCACTCTGCAACCATTGCGGCATTCGGATATTCCGTGTCGAGCATATCACGCACACCACGCCAGATTTTTGCCGTTGCAATTTTATCGTCATCGTTCTTAACAAGTGAGTCAGCCATGTCAACTCTGAAACCGTCAGCACCCTTGTCAAGCCAAAAACGCATAACATCCTTCATAGCCTCTGCCGTTGCAAGACAGTCGGGATGATCACACGGCAACTGCCATTCGGGATGTGTGATTTCGTGAAAACCGTAGTTAAGAGCAGGCTGTGAGCTGAAGTAGTTTACCATATAGTTGCCGTCACGCTCGCAAAGTCCGCACATCATACGGTACTGCGGCGGTGCGTCCCATACGCTCTTTGTAAAGATGTAACGGTTTGAATATTCGCTCTTTGCGGCTTTTTTAGCCTCCAAGAACCATTCGTGCTGGTCTGATGTGTGACCGGGAACGAGGTCAAGAAGAATCTTGATTCCCTTTTTGTGAGCCTCGTCAAAAAGACGAACAAGGTCATCATTTGTGCCGTAACGCTCTGCAACCTTCTTGTAGTTGCGAACATCATAGCCTGCATCCATAAAAGGTGAATCGTAAATCGGGTTGAGCCAGATTGCGTTGCAACCGAGGTTTTTTACATAGTCAAGCTTGCTGATGATACCCTCGATGTCACCGATTCCGTCACCGTTGGTGTCACAAAAACTCTGCGGATAAATTTCATAGAAAACAGCGTCATTAAGCCAGTTTGGCATAAAAATCATTCCTTTTGCTTTTTATTTTCTGTGGCTGTATCTTACGGCATCATTGTAGCATTAAATTGTTATGTTGGCAACCTTTTTGCATTGCACACACAAAACCTGACAATTATGTGTGAAAAAACAGCCAAATTTTATTCCATTAATATTTACTTGCAAAAGTGCTTCGTTCATCATAATATGTAAACAGATGTATGTGTATCGGAATTTAGGGGAGGGAGTATTTTGACTGTTGACAAACTCGGCGATAATAAACTGCTGATTAAGCTTGATGAATCGGATATGGAGAATTTTGAGCTTGATTTCGGAAAAATGAGCTTTAAAAACGAGGATAATCAAAAGGTGATTATCGGGCTTATGCGACTTGCCTGTTGCAGGGCGGGACTTGACACGAACGGTAAAAATGTGAAAATAGAGGCTTTTCTGCTCGGCGATGAATGTTGTATTCTCGTTACGGCAAATCCGAAAAAACGAAAATACAGGCTGAAAAAGTCCGACAGCGGTCTGTGCTGGAAAATGGCGAATGCGTCGGATTTTCTGAATGCGGTAGAGGCTTTGTACCGCAGTAACATATGTTGCAGAAAAAGCTCCGCATACGAAATGTCGGGAAATTATTACCTTGTGTTTGATTATTTTTTATTGCCGAAGCATATGATACGGGTGTTGTCGGAATACGGTGAAAGACAAAAATCCCGCAACGCAGCGGCAAGAGTGCGTGAAAACGCAAACCTGTTGTGTCATGCCGATGCAGTTGCGGTGATAGGAAAGTTTTTGGTGTAAATTGAAAATGGAAAATTGAAAGTTGAAAATTGTTTTGTTTGATTAAAAAACACCCTTTCGGAAATACTCCGAAAGGGTGTTAATCTATGCGTATATTTAATCTTTTTTTACTTCAATTTCGCCGTGTTCTTCTTCAAAGGACTTAACCCTTTGCTTTATATACTGCTCAATTTCACGATTTGCGGAACGACCTTCATAGTCGGCAACATATCTGAATTTCTGAAAAAGCGTGCGGTTAACTCTCAGAGTGTATCGTAAAATATTATCATCCATAATCGGTACTCCTAAATGTTATTATGACACTATTTTAATGTAATTATTGCGTCAAAACGAAAATGGTGCTATTATGATGTCATAATGGTGTCATAATTTTAGGAGTGTGAAAAAATGAAAATTGCGATAGTAGGCTCAAGAAGTATTACAGTGAATAATTTAGGCGATTATTTACCTGAGAATACAACTGAAATAGTAAGCGGTGGTGCTATTGGTGTTGACAGAAGTGCGAGAAATTACGCTAAGACACATAATATTAAACTAAAAGAATTTTTACCCGAATACGAACGATACGGGCGGTCAGCACCTTTGAAAAGAAATTTGCAAATAATTGATTATGCCGATGAAGTTATTGCATTTTGGGACGGTATGTCACACGGAACACGGTTTGTTATAGAAAATTGCAAAAGAAAAAATGTGCCGATTAAGGTTTATGCTTTGGCAAATAAGTAATGTTGCAAACGAACCGAAAATTTCATATATAAAAATATAAAAAACGGTCGGGCAACATAACTCTGCGTTTTGCAAAGCAACTGCCTGACCGAAATTTTTTATTTTCCATTTTCAATTTTCAATTTGTAAAACTATCTTTGTTTCGTGAATGAAAACTCAATTCTGTTGTTGTCATAATTAAGCACCATTGTCAGCACACCGCTGTCATAGCTCAGTTTGTATGCCGTACCGTTTACTGTCAGGTCAACGGAGGTTCCGTTGAATGTGTAGGCTGAATCACACGAAATTCCTGCAAGGGTAACCGTGCAGTTACTGCTGTCCTTGAAATCAAGACCAAACTGATCCTCGTCAATTCCAAGCTCGCTGTATGAAATTGTTTCGCCGTCTGTCTTTGCTGTTGTCGGTACCCATTTGCCGATTATTTCGGTATTTCCGTTGCTTCCGCATCCGCAGAAAATTGATGCGAAAACAAACACGCACAGCACAAGGCACATAACCCTGACTTTCATATAATACACACCCTTGAATTTGTTTGTTCCTCTTATGCAGTATATTTTACCATTTTACGCTTTATTCGTCAAACTTTAAATGTTATAAAATTGAAATTATATGCCACATTTTATTTGCGGATAATTGACAAATCGACACATAAATGAGATAATAAAAAGGTATATGAACTCGGTTTATCCGAACAATAAATCAAGAGGAGTAATGACTATGGCAAAGGAACTTGCTAAATCCTACAACCCGTCAGAGTTTGAGGACAGAATTTACGACTTCTGGCTGAAAGGTAACTACTTTCATGCAGAGGTTGACAAAGATAAAAAACCTTATACAATCGTAATGCCGCCGCCAAACATCACAGGTCAACTGCATATGGGACACGCACTTGACGAAACACTTCAGGACATTCTTATCCGTTGGAGAAGAATGCAGGGCTACAGCGCACTTTGGCTCCCCGGTACAGACCATGCGTCAATCGCTACAGAGGCTAAAATCGTTGAGGCAATGCGTAAAGAGGGTATCACTAAAGAGGATATCGGCAGAGAAGAATTTTTAAAGCGTGCATGGGAATGGAAAAAGGTGTACGGCGGAAGAATCACAAGTCAGCTTAAAAAGCTCGGTTCAAGCTGTGACTGGGAGCGTGAGCGCTTCACAATGGACGAGGGCTGTTCAAAGGCTGTTAAAGAAGTTTTTGTTCGCCTTTATAATGACGGAAAAATCTACCGTGGCAACCGTATGGTAAACTGGTGTCCTCATTGCTGTACATCAATTTCGGATGCCGAGGTTGAGTACAAGGAGCAGAATGGTCATTTCTGGCACTTGCTCTATCAGGTTAAGGAAACAGGCGAGTACCTTGAAATCGCAACAACCCGTCCCGAAACAATGCTCGGTGATACTGCTGTTGCCGTCAACAAGGACGATGAGCGTTACAAGCACCTCCACGGCTGTCATGTAATCCTTCCGCTCCTTAACAAGGAAATCCCGATTGTTTGTGATGAACACGCAGATATGGAAAAGGGAACGGGTGTTGTTAAAATCACTCCTGCACACGACCCTAACGACTTTGAAGTCGGTCAGCGTTGCAATCTTCCGATTGTCCGTTGCTTTACATATGACGGTCACCTTACAGGTGCAAAGGATGTTGAAGAATACAATGAATTAAAGGCAAAGGGACAGCTTGCCGAAAACGAACCCGAGGTTCTCGACTGCGGAAAATACGCAGGCATGACAACAATGGAGGCAAGAGAGGCTATTGTTGCCGACCTTAAAGAAATCGGCGCTCTCAAAGAGGTTGAGGAGCTTACTCACGATGTCGGCACTTGCTACCGTTGTCACACAACAATTGAGCCTATGGTTTCAAAGCAGTGGTTTGTAAAAATGGCTCCGCTTGCAAAGCCTGCAATTGATGTTGTCCGCAAGGGCGACACAAAGTTCATACCCGAAAGATTTGAAAAGGTTTACTTCCATTGGATGGAGAATATCAAGGACTGGTGTATTTCCCGTCAGCTTTGGTGGGGACACAGAATCCCTGCGTGGTACTGCGATGACTGCGGCGAAGTTATGGTTGCCAAAGACGCACCCGAGAAGTGCTGTAAGTGTGGCAGTACACACATTCATCAGGACGAGGACACTCTCGACACATGGTTCAGTTCGGCACTTTGGCCGTTCTCAACACTCGGCTGGCCCGACAAAACTCCTGAACTTGAGTATTTCTATCCCACAAGCACTCTTGTAACAGGTTATGATATCATCTTCTTCTGGGTTGCAAGAATGATTTTCTCGGCTTGTGAAAATATGGGTTCTGCTCCGTTCAAGACCGTATTTATGCACGGCATTGTAAGAGATGAAAACGGCATCAAGATGTCAAAATCTCTCGGTAACGGTATTGATCCGCTTGAAGTTATTGACAAATACGGTGCAGACGCACTCCGTTTCTTCCTTGCAACAGGCAACACACCCGGTAATGATATGCGTTATTCCGACAAGCGTGTTGAGGCTTGCGCTAACTTTGCAAACAAGCTCTGGAACGCATCCCGTTATGTTCACATGAACATTGACGACCACGATGTTAAGAATGAACTTCCGAAAACTCTCACAACAGAGGACAAGTGGATTATTTCAACCCTCAACACAGTTGCAAAAGAAGTAAACGAAAATCTTGAGAAGTTTGAACTCGGCATTGCAGTTCAGAAGATTTATGAATTCATCTGGGACTGCTACTGCGACTGGTACATTGAGCTTGTTAAGACAAGACTTTCAAGTGACGGTGAGGACGCTCAGAATGCAAGACAGGTACTTCTTTATGTGCTTGATCAAATTCTCAGACTTCTCCATCCGTTTATGCCGTACATCACAGAAGAAATCTGGCAGACAATTCCTCACGAGGGCGAAACAGTAATGCTCGCAAAGTACCCTGAATACAACGCAGAGCTTGATTATCCCGAGGCATCGGATGAAATGAAAAAAATTATGGATGCAATCCGTGCAATCCGTAACCGCCGTGCAGAGATGAATGTTCCGCCGTCAAGAAAAGCAAAGGTTTATGTCGCAACAAAGTTTGCCGACACATTCAAGGACGGCACACAGTTCATTCAGAAGCTTGCATCAGCAAGTGAGGTTGAAGTTGCAGAAAGCTTTGAAATTGAGGGTGCCGTAAACATTGTAACGGCAGACGCAAAGATTTACATTCCTATGGACGAGCTTGTTGACAGGGAAAAGGAACTTGCAAGACTCAACAAAGAGCTTGAACAGGTTAAAAAGCGTCTTGCACAGAGTGAAGGCAAGCTTAACAATCAGGGCTTTGTTGCAAAAGCTCCCGAGGCTGTAATTGAAAAGGTTAAGGGACAGGCCGCAAAGGAAAGAGAGCAGATTGCTCTTATCGAGGCCGCAATTGCCGCACTCAAATAATTCGGCAATCCGATAAAACAGAATAAAATTATAATCAAAGGCTGAAAGAGCATAGTTGTTCTTTCAGCCTTTTATGTTTGTGCAGATAGTCTTAATAGGGCGAGAGTAAGCTTTTTAAATTGAAAGTTGAAAATTGAAAATGGAAAATTATAGTCGGGAAGACAGTTTGCAAAATGCAACGCACTGTTTCCCGACTGTTTTTGTTTGTGTAAAAGTTGTTGTTTAAATGTAGTGGCGTTCATTGGACGCCCGCACGGCGAGCCTCGGTTGTATGTTTTTAATATTTCAACCTATCTCCAATGAACAAAAATAACATCCGAAACGGTCAGGAAAAGTCAAAACGCAGAATTGTCCGCTTTAAAAGTAAAATCTGTGAAATAAAGAACATTTCTTCCGAAATCCAAATTATCCCTTTCGTACAATATGTAGCAAAATTTGTACAGAAACACGCCTGTTTAGCGGTTATAGGTCGGAATATGGGCTGATTATTGCTGCTTGACTGTTCAATCTTGATAAAAATAACAGATATGTGAAATAAAAATATGTATATGTGCTAATTGCACAAAGAACAATGTTGTTTTTTAGGCATTGCTACAAATCTGCGAAAAACAGAAAATAATGCTTGAAATCCACATTTTTGTGTTGTATTATATAGGTGTCAAAGGAAATAACCGATTCGGAAAACGGAAATCAAACAAACGAATCGGAAACATTAAATCTTATTTAATAAAGAAAAGGAGAAAATATTATGCATGCTTTAAAAAGATTTGGTACAGCTTTCGGCGGATACAAAATGATGGAAAACTACCCCGTTCCCGAATGTGGTCCGGACGACATTATTCTTGAAATCAAGGCAGCCGCTATCTGCGGTGCCGACATGAAACACTGGGGTGTTGACAACGGTTATGATGACACAAACATCACTCCCGATCAGCAGCAGTCGGTTCGTGGTCACGAGTTCGCAGGCGAAATCGTTAAGGTCGGTGAAAATGTAAAAGACTGGCATATCGGTCAGAGAGTTGTTTCAGACAACAGCGCACATGTTTGCGGCGTATGTCCGGCTTGTGAGCAGGGCGACTTCCTCTGTTGCGAACATAAAGTAAACCTTGGACTTGACAACAACACATGGGGCGGCGGCTTCTCAAAGTATTGTAAAGTACCGGGCGAAATCCTCGCAATTCACAAACACGCAATCTGGGAAATTCCTGAGGGCATCAAGTACGAAGAAGCTTGTGTACTCGATCCTATCTGTAACGCATACAAGGCAGTTGCTCAGCAGTCACATCTTATCCCCGGACAGGATGTTGTAGTATTCGGTACAGGTCCTCTCGGACTCTTCTCAGTACAGGTTGCAAAGCTTATGGGTGCCGTAAACATCGTAATGGTTGGTCTTGACGATGATGTAAAAGTAAGATTCGGCGTTGCAAAAGAGCTTGGCGCTACACACTGTGTAAACGGTTCTAAGGAAGATGTAGTTGCAAGATGTACAGAAATCTGTGGCAGAGATAACCTCGGACTCGTAATTGAATGTTCAGGTGCTAACATAGCTCTCAAGCAGGCAATCGAAATGACAAGACCAAATGCTGAAATCGTTCGTGTAGGTATGGGCTTCAAACCTCTTGAATTCTCAATCAACGACATTACAGCTTGGAACAAGAGCATTATCGGTCACATGGCTTATGACTCAACATCATGGAGAAACTGCATCAGACTTCTCCAGTCAGGTCAGATTAAGGTTCAGCCGATGATTACTCATCGCCTCGGTCTTTCACAGTGGCAGGAAGGTTTCGACAAGATGGCTAAGAAAGAGGCTATCAAGGTTATCTTCCACTACGATTACGAAGATTAATTAAAGAAAATACGCATCAGGGAGGATTTTCAAATGAGAAAGCTTATGATTGCCCCGTCAGTGGGTTGCTGTGATTTGTTCCATGTTGAAGAACAGGTTAAGCTGATTAACGAAAAATCAGATTACCTCCACATGGACATTAAAGACGGTGTTTATGTTCCGAGTTACGGAATCGGTCCTGATTATCTCGACTACCTTAACAAGCATGTTGAGAATCTCAAACCAATGGATGCTCACCTTATGGTAAAACATCCTCAGCAGTATCTTGAAACCTTTGCAAAGGCAGGAGCTGCTTACATAACACCTCACACAGACTGCATCGAAGGTGACGCATTTGTAACGATTCACAAGATCAAAGAGCTTGGCTGTAAGGCAGGCGTTGCATTAAGTCCCTCGGTTCCGCTTTCAACTATTGAATATTACCTCCCGCTGCTTGATAAGGTTACAATCATGATTGTTGATCCGGGCATCGCAGGTCAGCCGGTTGATCCGCAAATGTTCGTAAAAATCAACCAACTCGCTAAGATCAGAAAGGAAAGAGGTCTTAACTTCTTAATTGAAGCCGACGGTTCAATGAACAGCAGTCTTTACCGTCCGCTTTACGAGGCAGGCGCAGATCTCGTAATTCTGGGACCTCCGGCATTATGGAACAAGGACACGGATTTCAATAAGGCTTGGGACATAATGGAAAGTGAGCTTGAGCGAGAGCTTGACGGTGCTGAGAGAAAAATCTGATTGAAATAAGAAGTCAAAGAGGAAATTAAAAGGAGAAGAAAAATGGCTAACAAAACTTCTGTCAACATTGGCGCAAGACTTGACCGCTTGCCCCAATCAAAATGGCATGTTAAGATCTGGCTGATTACAGCTTTTGCACTCTTAGTATGCTGGTCAAACGGTATCGGCGGTTCCGTTCAGAACATTCTTTTGAACGAACTTCACTGGCTCGAACCCGGTTCAACACTCCTCGCAATGTGGGGTACAACTTACACAGCAGGACAGCTCTTCGGCGCACTCATCGGCGGACCTATCGGTGATAAAATCGGCCGTAAAAAGAGTATCCTTCTTTACGAAATTATCCATATCATTGCTATGATCGGCGGCGCTCTTTCACCGAACATTGCAGTTCTTTATGTGTTCAGACTTCTCCAGGGTCTTGCACTCGGCGCTCTCCTCGTAGTTCTTTTCGCAGGCTTCACAGAGTATGTTCCCGGTAAGAACCGTGGTACATGGTCAAGCCGTACATCATTCATCGGCAACTGGGCTCACCCAATCTGCAACGGTATTGCTCTTCTTATCGTTTCAACAGGCGTAAGCATGAATATGAACTGGAGAATCCAGTTTATGATTCCTTCAATCCTTTCAATTATCGCTTGCATCTTCATCTATGTTAAGTTCCCCGAATCACCGAGATGGCTCGAATCACAGGGCAGACTTGACGAAGCTGACGAAATTATGACAAGCATTGAGAAAGAAATTGAAAAATCAACAGGCAAGCCACTCCCACCCGTCGAAGTTACAAATCCAAAGCCTGTTAAGAAGCTCCCGTTCACAGCTCTCTTTAAAGGCAAACTCCTCAGAAGAACTATCGTTGGTTCGCTCGTACTCATCGGTATGAACACAATCCAGTACACACTTATGAACTGGATGCCGTCAATGCTTTCAGGTCTTGGCTACGACACATCAAAGTCACAGTTTATGACAATGTTCGGACTCTTCGGCGCTCCGTTCGGTATCTTTATCGCATCTCTTATCATGGATAAGATTCCTCGCCGTGTAATGGGTGTTATCCTCCTTGCAGGCATGGCAGGTCTTGGTGTTGCAACAGGTCTTCTTGCTCCGACACTTGGAATGACAGGACTCATTGTTATGACATTCCTTCTTAACACAATCATCTATATGTATGTTTGCTACGCATCAGCAGTTTATGTTCCTGAGATGTGGCCTACATCGGCAAAGCTTTCAGGTTCGGGCTTCAGTAACGCAATGGGTCGTGTAAGTAACATCTTCTTCCCGTTCCTCGTTACAAATGTTGCTGCAAGCAGCATGGGCTCAGGCGGTGTGTTCATTCTTATCGCAATTGTTGCAGCAATCATCGCTGTTGCAGTTATCTTCCTCGGTGTTGAAACCAGAGGCGAATCAGTTGAGGACATCGGTGATGTAGAGTAATCTCTGCAAAACCCTCTAATACATACAACCAAAAATTTTAGATGCGGTGCCTGAGTGCATCGGGCACCGCAAACTAAAATTCCTTACTAATGAAACAGATAAACAGCAATTTAAAAACATTCAAGAAATTTTAACTTTAAATTATTTAACTCATATAGGCAAATTAAATCAGAATATACGCAGAAAGCGCATCGGGCGCAAAATGCTTAAATAAATTATTATAAAGAAAGTGCAGGAGATTATTATGAAAAATTCAGAAGCTATCTTAGTTACTCCAAAGCAGTTTGAAATTCAGGAATGTCCCGTTCCCGAGCCAAAGGATCACGAGATTCTTATGAAGGTTGAATATGTCGGAATGTGCGGTTCCGATATCCACGGCTTTGAATTCGGTCCTTTCATTCCGCCTAAGGATCCTAACCAGAAAATCGGTCTTGGTCATGAGGTTGCAGGCGAGGTTGTAAAGGTTGGCTCAAAGGTTACAAGATTCAAAGCAGGCGACAAGGTTCTCATCGAACCCGGTGTTCCGGATGACAAATGCGAATACTGCCGTACAGGCAGATACAACATCTGCCCTGATGTTGACTTTATGGCTACACAGCCTAACTACAAGGGCGCACTCACACAGTATATGACACATCCCGAGGAGTGGACATACCACATTCCTGAGGGTATGACAACAATGGAAGCAGCTCTCGTTGAGCCGGCAGCAGTCGGTATGCACGCAGCAATCCTCGGCGGCGCACAGCTTGGTAAGAGCATTGTTATTCTCGGCGGCGGTACAATCGGTCTTATGGTACTTCAGGCTTGTAAGAGCCTCGGTGCAACAGATATTACTGTTGTTGATATTATGCAGAATCGTCTTGACCTTGCATTAAAGCTTGGTGCAAGCAGAGTTATCAACGGCAAGGAGCAGGATACGGTTGCACTTCTCCGTTCACCCGAATATTTCGGCGATCACGGTTGTGAACTCGTATTCGAGGCAGCAGGTTCTGTATTCACAGCTCAGCAGGCTGTTCAGATCGTTGCAAGAGGCGGTAAGATTATGATGGTCGGCACACAGTCAAAGCCTGTTCCGATTGACTTCCTCAAGATTAACCGTGAGGTTATGATTCAGACATCATTCCGTTACTGCAACAACTTCCCGCAGACAATCGAGGCAATTGCAAGCGGTAAGTTCAATGTTAAGGATATGGTTACAAACATCTATGATTACAAAGATGTTCAGCAGGCATTTATGGACGCTATCGACCCCGAAAAGAAAGCCAATATGGTTAAGGGCGTTATCAAGGTAGCCGACTGATATACACAGATTTATTAAAAATTTTCATAAGGAAAGGTGATTAAAATGTTATCAGATATCAGATATTGGGAAAAGAAGGCAACAGAGGGACACTACGCTATTCCTCACTTCAATGTATGGAATGCAGAAATGCTCATGGGTGTTATTGACGCAGCCGAAGAGCTCCGTGCTCCAATCATTATTTCATTCGGTACAGGTTTCACAGGCAACACTTCTTTTGAAGACTTCTGCTACATGATGGATTCAATGGCAAAGAAGGCTACTGTTCCTGTAATTGAGCATTGGGATCACGGCAGAAACATGACAATTCTTCAGAACGCTGTTAATCACTGTATGAATTCGGTAATGCGTGACGCATCAGCTCTTCCTTATGAAGAAAATGTTGCTGAAATCAAGAGATGCGTTGACTACTTCCACGCTTACAACATTCCTGTTGAGGCTGAGCTTGGTCATGTAGGTAACGAAACAGTATATGAAGAGGCACTTTCAGAGTACCAGTACACAGATCCTTCAAAGGCTAAGGAATTTGTTGAGAGAACAGGCTGTGACTCACTTGCAGTTGCAATCGGTAATGTTCACGGCGTATATTCTTCAGAGCCAAAGCTTGCTTTCGATGTACTCGAGGCAGTTGCCAAAGAAGTAGATGTTCCGCTCGTACTCCACGGTGCATCGGGTATCGGTGATGAGGACATTAAAAAGGCTATCTCACTCGGTATCGCTAAAATCAACATTCACACAGAGCTTTGCCAGGCTGCTATGGAAGCTATAAATGCTCACAAGGACGAGCCGTTCCTTGCTGTTGAGCGTGAAGTAAGAAAGGCTGTTAAAGAGCGTGCAATGTACAAGATTAAGCTCTTTGGCGATGACGGCAGAGCAGATGAGTAATATGAGTAATACAGAGAAAAAACTTGATGTTATCTGTCTTGGCGCAGCAGTAGTTGACATTCCTCTCCGTCCGGTATCAAGAGATATTTTTGATATCGAGTCATATCCGGTTGACAGAATCGCAATGTCTGTCGGCGGTGACGCAATGAACGAGGCAACAATCATCAGCCGTTTAGGCTTTAAAACAGGCATTATCGCTTGTATCGGTGATGACGCTGCAGGTCAGTTTATCCTTCGCTCCTGCGAGAAGGACAACATAGATGTTGAAGGCATCAAGATTGATCCGACAATCGACACCTCAATGAACATTGGTCTTGTAACCGATGACGGTGAAAGAACCTTTGTTACAAACCGCAATGGCAGCTTGTGGAAAGAAAACATTGAGCATGTTGACTTTGAAAAAATGAAGCAGGCAAAAATCCTTTCCCTCGCAAGTATCTTTAACTGTCCTCTTCTTGACGGCAAGACGCTTGTAAAGATTTTCAAAGAGGCAAAGGCGGCAGGTATGACAATTACCGCCGATATGATAAAGCCACGACTCGGTGAAACTCTTGACGATATCAGAGAAGCATTAAGCTATGTGGATTATTTCTTCCCGAACTTTGACGAGGCTTGCCTTATGACAGGCGAAACCGAAGAATCAAAGGTTGCGGACAAGCTCTTTGAATGCGGCGTTAAGAATGTAATTATGAAGATAGGCAAGCGTGGATGCTACATCCGCAATGCCGCAGGAGCAATGATTGTTCCTGCCTGCAAGGGTGTAACCGCAATCGACACAATCGGTGCAGGCGACAACTTTGCATCAGGCTTTATTTCAGCACTTCTTCAGGGCAAGGATATCCGTGACTGCGGTATCTATGCTAACTGCACAGCGGCTATTTCGGTTCAGTATGTCGGTGCAACAACAGGCGTTCGGAACAAAGAAATGGTTGAAGAAATGCTTGAAAAGTATAAAAAAGATTATATCCTGTAATAGTAATAAATCTGTGACATTACGCCCTGTGTTCGTAAGAATGCAGGGCAACCCCCACCAATATATTATTAAAGAAAGGTCAGATGCAAAATGAAGACGATGAAGCTTGGCAAAACAGGCATTGATATTTCAAGAATGGGACTCGGCACCTGGTCAATCGGCGGCGGCTCGGCATGGGGCGGCGACCACGACCTTCAGGTTGTTGTAGATACAATCCGTGAAGCTCCGAAGCTCGGTGTAAACCTTATCGACACAGCTCCCGGTTACAACTTCGGCAACAGCGAGAAAATCCTCGGCAAGGCTCTTGAGGGCATGAACCGTGAAGATGTTGTAATCATCACAAAGTGCGGTGTTACATGGGATCAGGAGATGAAGGGCGACCTTTTCAACAAGGTAAACGGCATTCAGCTTTATAAGAACCTCAACAGTGCATCAATCAAGAGAGAGATTGAAGAATCACTCAAGAGAATGGGTACAGACTATGTTGATGTATATATGACACACTGGCAGTCAATCGAGGGCAGCGAGTATTATGTTCCGATTCAAAAGACTATGGAGGTTCTCAACGACCTCAAGGCTCAGGGCAAAATCAAGGCTATCGGTGCTGCAAATGTAGATATCAAGCAGATTCAGGAGTACCTCAAGTGGGGTGAGCTTGATATCGTTCAGGCTAAGTATTCAATTCTTGACCGTGGCATTGAGGACGAAATCATTCCTTGTTGTCGTGAAAACGGTGTTACAATTCAGGCTTATTCACCGCTCGAAATGGGACTTCTCTCGGGTACATTCCCAAGAGATTACAAGCCTGTCGGCGCACAGATTCCAAAGAAATGGTTCCAGCCCGAAAATATGCAGAAGGCTATGGATGTTATGGATCAGTGGAAGCCTCTTTGTGAAAAATATAACTGCACAATTGCTAACCTTGCTCTTGCATGGATTCTTGCTCAGGGCGACTTTATCAACCTTCTCAGCGGTTCTACTACTGTAGATCAGATTGCCGAGAATGTTAAGTCAGCCGAACTTGAACTTGATTCCGCTGATGTTGCAATGATGCGTGATATGGTTGAAGCTATCGACAAATAATTAAGGGTTGCTTAATACACCTTTGTGTATAGGGTGAAGGAATCCGCTCCCGATTGTTAAAATTATTGTAAAAACAGTCGAATTCCCTTTACTTTTGTTGATAATTATGTTAGTATGTAATAAAAGTTGAGGGAAATGTTTATGGCAAAGAGAATTGACGAAATCAGACAAAAGGTTGAAACCGAAGGCGAGGTTTTCGTCTCGGATTTAAGCAGAATATATAATGTAACCGAAGAAACTATCAGGCGTGATCTTGAAAAGCTGAAGAATGACGGTATCATTACCAGAACTTTCGGCGGAGCTGTTCTTAACACAACTCCTCAGAATGACAGAGTGCATTTCTTTAAACGCAAGGGAATTAACCTTGAGGGCAAAAAGAAAATTGCTAAGCTGCTTGTTGATAAATTTATCGGTGTGAACACGATGATGATTGATAACAGCACAACTGTTCTTGAGGCTGTTAAGCTTTTTAAGGACAATGAAAATCTTACCGCAATTACCTTTTCTGCACAGATTTTTCAGGAACTCGACACTTGTAAAATGAAGCTGGTTTCAACCGGCGGACTTTATGATGAAAAAACCCGTTCTTTCTACGGAAAACCTGCAAAAGAGGCTATGAAAAAGTACAATGTTGACCTTGTCCTCCTCGGATGCAAAGGGCTTGATATGGAAAGAGGCATAACTGATTCTTCCGAAGGTGAGGCTGATTTGAAGTCTGAGATGGCAAGCCGTGCCGAATGTGTGGTGTTACTTGCAGACCATTCAAAATTCAACCATACTGCGTTTGTCAATTTTTTGGATTGGGATAGGATCGATTATCTGATTACAGACGAAAAGCCGTCACAGGAATGGCTTGAGTTTTGTGAGCAGATGAAAATAAAACTTATGTACTGATTTACCTTGTCCGGTACATAGTTTGAGTCAGTGCTTTTTATAATTTTACCCATTAAAGCTCCTGTTCTTTTTAATCAAAAACAGCAGGAGCTTTTGCGCTGTCAAAACTTTAGCAGATTTAACAGTTTTGAGAACGCATAGAAATTATTTTTGTTATTAATGGATAGCATTGTTAAATCTGAGTTGAATTTTAAACATAGTAATTATTTTATATATCACTATGGAAATTCTATTAATTACGGTTATTTTTGCAGACGGGAGACCAATCGGAGACGGTTCCCGTCACATTAAGGACACACCGATTAAATATGAGGATAGAATGTGCAAATATTCTTTGATGCAGTTTATTCGGCAGTTCCGAAATAAAGGGGTTACCCAAATTCACAGATAAGGAGATGTAAAAATGACAAAACAAAAGGAGAAGAAGAAAGCTTCAATTGTCAAGAAAATGATGATTGCCGTTGTCGCAGGTTTTGTAGTCGGCTTTATATGTCTGCTGATTAAAAGTGCGGTAATGGGAACAGACGGCGAAGGAGCCTGGAAGGTTGTTGAGGCAATTTTATTCCAGGATATCACCGCAACAAAAGATATCGAAGGACTCGGCTTGTTCTACATCGTAGGTCAGCTGTTTATGAAGGGACTTCAGATGATGATTGTTCCTCTCGTACTTTGTTCGCTGACACTTGCACTTTGCAGCCTTGCAAACCCGAAAAAACTCGGTCGAATCGCAGGTAAAACATTTGTGTCCTACCTTTGCTTCTATATCGTAGCAGCAGCTCTTGCAGGCGCAGCAGCTTATCTTGCAAAGAGCCTTGGTTGGTTCACAGTCAATCTTCCGGCACAACAGGCTCAGGACATCGTTACAATGGAGGGTTACAACCCGCTCGTAACAATTGTAAACGCTGTTCCGAGCAATATGATTAACGCAATGTCATCCAACAACACAATTCTTTGCGTTGTTGTTATCGCAATCATCTTTGGTCTTTGTATGACAAAGATGGGCGAAAAAGCAGATCCGCTCAAGAGAGTTTTTGAAAACATCAACGATGTCGTTCAGATGTTCCTCAACTTCCTTATCAACAAGATTGCTCCTATCGCAATTTTCTGTATGATCGTAAGAGCACTCGCCGTTTACGGAATTGAGTACATTTCACCGACAATGATGTGGATTGTTGTAACAATTGTTGTAAGCCTTCTTCTTGTTTGCACAATTTACCCAATCGGCATTTTCATTACAACAGGACTTAATCCGTTTATCTTCCTTAAAAAGGCGGCAAAAATCGGTATGTTTGCAGCAGCAACAAACTCGTCTGCCGCAACGCTTCCGCTTAATAAGGAAACCTGTATTAACGAACTCGGCTGTTCCGAAGAAATCAGCAGCTTTGTTCTTCCAACAGGTATGACAATCAATATGAACGGTACAACCGCAATGCATATGATTGCCATTACATTCATCGCCACAGCCGCAGGCGTCAACATTACTCCTGCAACCCTGTGTCTTACAGCATTCCTATCAATCTGCACGGCAGTCGGTACTCCGGCAATCCCTGTTGCAGGTACAACAATGGTTTATGTTGTAATGATGGGACTTGGCTTGAACTCGGATCTTTGTATGATTGGCTACTCGCTCATTCTTGCCATGAACTACCTCCCCGGTATGGCTGTTATCACACTTAATGTTATCGGTGATGCCGCTACCAATGTTATAGTTTGTGCAAAAGAACATTGCCTCAACAAAGAAATCTATAACAGCAAAACCCCTAAAAACAACTGATTTCAGTAAGATAACTTCAGGAAACCCCTTGTAAAACCGAACCGCCCTCGACAGCGCATGCACTGCCGAGGGCGGCTTAGTTTTACAGTGAGCCACCGTTCCCAGTTCGTGAAGATAGTTTGTAATGTCAAAAACATATCATGCCCGAGCGTAATATTGCAACCGTTCGCACAATCCCGTAGGGGCGTTCATTGGACGCCCGCACGGCGAGCCGCCGTTCCCAATTCGTGCAGATAGTTTGTAATGTCAAAAGCATATTATGCTCGAGCGTATTATTGTAGTTATTCGTACAATCCCGTAGGGGCGTTCATTGGACGCCCGCACGGCGAGCCGCCGTTCCCGATTCGTGCAGATAGTTTGTAATGTCAAAAGCATATTATGCCCGAGCGTAATATTGCAACCGTTCGCACAATCCAGTAGGGGCGTTCATTGGACGCCCGCAGGTAATGACAGAAAATTTATGATGAAAATAAACTATATAAATGAGCTACATTTACCTAAATAATGTAGCAGTCAGTTACAATTAAACTTCATTATTTATCAGCTAAAAATTCCTTGCCGGCTTTATCGGTTGCAAGAATTGCATTGATGAATGCGTCCTCGGTCGGATTACCCGGGACATACTTCCACTCAACAACGCTTGCGGCTTTGTGAGCAATTGCAGGCACATCGTCCGGAGTAAGTGCAATTTCGCCGAGAGTGCAAGGAAGTCCGATACTGCGGTTAAATTCAAAAATTCTGTTTCGCTCCTCAAATTGTCCGTCATATGTCAGCAGACACAGCACACCGAATGAAACAATTTCACCGTGCAGATGCTGCCGTTCACATTGCGGAAAGAGTGACGCACCGTAATAAACACAATGTGCGAGAGATGAATTGTAGTAATAATCCTCCTCGGGATTCGGATTGTTTTCGTGTACGGTAAAATTTGAAACAAGTCCCGCCGTGATAATAATGTCAAGCGCAACCTGCTCAATTGCTTCTGTCGGCACATTGTTTTTGCAGTCCTCAAGAGCTTTTTTGCCAAAGCTTATAAGCGGTTCGGTACTTGCGGAGGCAATTGCCTTGCCAAGCAACGGTGTGTGAATCATATTCTTTTCACGACACGCAAAAATTACTTCATATTCCTTTGAAAGTGCGTCACCGATTCCTGCCCACATAAGCTTTTCGGGTGATTCGGCAATAATTTTTGTGTTGATAAATGTGTGAATTGCAGGGGCTTTGTGGTACGAATATTCCTTGAAAGTACCGTCGGGATTGTACATTACCGAAAGCGAGGTGCATGACGCACAGTTTGATGCAATTGTCGGGAATGAGAACAACGGTTTGTTATATAAAGCACAATAGGTTTTTGCCGCGTCAACAGCTCGTCCGCCTCCGATACCGAACACCATATCAGCCTTTTGCACAGACGGATTGTTCTTTATTTTTTCAACATTTTCATAGCTGGAGTCACCGCCGTACCATACAAAATCAATGATTTCAATGTCAGAGCCTTTGATGCCTTCAAGCAAAGCCTTTTTTGATTTTTCCATAGCTGTTTTACCGCCGACTGCAACCGCCTTTTTGCCGTACGGCTTTACAATTTCGGGAATCGCCTTGTAGCAATCAACTCCCACGCTGTAACTCGGTAAAAATTCGCTGTATGTGTGTGACATAATTTATCCCTCCGAAAACAATACTTATAGATAAATTATATCACCGCAGTTTGTACATTTCAATACATTAGCACAATAAATTGTTAAAATTATTATTGTCTGACAGATGAAAATATGCACATATCTTATGCAATTTAGCAAAAAATTGCGAAGAATATTCGTGAAAAATACTTATGGAAATGGCTTTTGCAAAGTGCTATAATCTTGTAAATATATATAAGAAGGGCGGTGCTTTTATGCAGGAAATGTTCGGACAGAAAACAGACAGACAGCTTGCAGCAAAGCAGAGAATAATTGCAGTTGCGGCAGGCAGGGAAAAGGCAGACCTTGTTTTAAAAAACGCAAAGTATCTTAATGTGTTTTCAAATGAATTTTTGTGCGGTGACATAGCCGTTGCAAACGGACTGATTGCCGGTGTCGGAAAATATGACGGCAAAACAGAGATTGATGTCAGCGGAAAACTCGTTCTCCCGGGCTTTATTGATGCACATATTCACCTTGAAAGTTCAATGGTGACTCCTGCTGAATTTGCAAAGGCAGTTGTTGCCCACGGTACAACCACAGTCATAACCGACCCTCACGAAATCGCAAATGTAATGGGCATTGACGGAGTTGAATATATGATTCAGGCATCGCAAAATTTGCCGATTGATGTTCATTTTATGATGCCGTCATGTGTGCCTGCCACAGAAATTGACGAGAGCGGTGCGGAGCTTGACTGCAAGGATATTGACTTGTACTTGGATAATAAAAAGGTACTCGGACTTGCAGAGATGATGAACTATGTCGGTGTTATCAACGGCGATAAAAATGTGCTTTCAAAAATTGTTACCTCGCAGGCTCATCACAAGAAAATTGACGGCCACGCCCCTGAGCTTTCGGGCAATGACCTCAACGCATACATTGCCGCAGGTGTCTATTCCGACCACGAGTGTTCCACCTTTGAAAATGCCCTTGAAAAGCTGAGAAAAGGTCAGTTTATTATGATAAGAGAGGGTACTGCCGCTCATAATCTCAAGGCGCTTATGCCGCTTTTGACTCAGCAGTATTACTCAAGGTGTATGTTTGCAACAGATGATAAGCATCCGAGTGATTTGCTTCACGGCGGTCATATTGACTACATCGTAAAACAGGCGCTGAAAAACGGTGCAGATCCGATTGTTGCTCTCAAAACAGCAACCCACCATGCCGCAAGATACTTTTTGCTCAATAACAAAGGTGCGATTGCTTCGGGTTATCTTGCCGATATTGTTGTTGTCAATAATCTTGAAGATTTCAATGTTGAAACTGTTTTCAAGCGTGGCAAGCTTGTTTTTGACGGCGAAGTTAAGGACTTTTCTGCTCCCACAGTTGATGAAAAGCTTGCCGAAAAATGCTTTGACACTTTCCACCTTGACAGTGTAACGCCGAGCAGTTTCAAGGTTGACGGAAAACTCGGGCTTATCGGTCTTGTCGGCGGTGAATTGCTCACACGCAATCTCGGCACAGCAGATAAAATTGATGTGGAAAACGATATTCTGAAAATTGCCTGCATTGAGCGTCACAAAGGCACAAACCATATCGGTGTCGGCTATGTTAAAGGCTATTCGCTGAAATCGGGTGCAGTCGCAACCTCGGTTGCCCACGATTCGCACAACATTATCACAGTCGGCTGTAATGATGATGATATTGCCGTTGCCGTGAACGCAATCAAGGACAGCAAGGGCGGTATCGCAGTTGTTGAAAACGGCAAAATTAAGGCTCTGCTCGAACTCCCGATTGCAGGCTTGATGTCCGATGACCCGCTGACAACCGTAAACGAAAAGCTTGAAAATGCAAAGTCATCTGCATATGAACTCGGTGCGGATAAAAGCATTGATCCGTTTATGACTCTCTCGTTTCTGAGCCTGCCCGTTATCCCAAGCTTGAGAATAACCACCAAAGGTGTGTTTGATGCGGAAAATTGGAAAATGCTCTGATGTGCGGAAGTTTTTAACAATACAATAAAATATTAAATAATTAAACAGGAAAACAAAGTGCGTATTGTCGCTTTGTTTTCCTGTTTTATTTTGTCAAAAAAACTATAGTCATTTTACAGTCACTTTGCATTTGTATAATTTGAATATAAAAGAAATTGGTTGATTAAAACAAATAGCAATACAATATTAAATAATAGCCATTGTGCAATATTTACAAATTATTGTGTAAAAATTTGTCGTAAAAATTACCTGATTTGCTTGAAATATTATTAAAATGTGATATAATAGCATTATAAAGTCAATGTATAAAAAGTATTGCAATAATAATTACAGAGCTTATTGAAGTGTAACCTACTGAATTTTCAGTTGTATGCGACTAAAGATGCAATAACTTAAAATTAAAAACATAAAAATATTATAAATAATTTAAACAGATAAACCGTGCATTTGCGTTTGTTTAAATGGTAAATCTGTACAATGGCTTGTGAGGAGGTCTGGATATTAAGAAAAATGAGGTGACGAAATGAAATTCTATAAAAGATTATTAGCAATGGCAATTGTGGCAACCGTTTTTATTTCTGTTTTTGCATTTGGTGCAACGGCATACGGCTCGGATAACGATGTTCCGTTCTTGGTGCAGGTTCCCGGAAATCAGAAAAAAGGGTATTCAAAAGCTGAATACAGAGGTAGTTCAGGACCGGAAGTTCCTTGGAAAGTAGATTTTACTTTCTCAGAAGAAGGTAGAGGTACCATAATGTACTTCTATCTTTCAGGTCCTTGGTATGAAAAAGTGTCAAATGTGAAATCTGTAAAACAGGGAACTGGCTGTAAATATTTTGCTGCGTATGATTCCGCTCAAAATATGGATGTTGGACTTGCTATTAAGAACAATAACAAGGAAGATAGCAATAAGTATAATGTTGCAGGTTATTGGGATGAAGAAACAGATAAACACAAATTTTCATACTAATAAGTTTTGCTGCTTTTAAAAATTACTGTTAGTTAATTAACTTTTATTTCTCATAAGTCATTTGCAGATTTACTATATAACTATATAACGAATCAGCCTATAAATTGAGGTGAAAAATATGTCATATTATATTACCCGAATATTTAATAACAAACTTAAATTAGGAGTTATACTTTTTATTTTTGTAGCTCCGATTTTAGATATATTGATGGCCCTTGTAGATGTGTTCAAAGGAGCATCTGTTCCTGTTCCCGGATTAGTTACTTTTTTGGGATCTTTCATGACGGCAGGACTTCAAGGCGTGTTGACAGGGTATTTACCGTTGTTCTTGGCAATTATTGTTGCGGATGATTGCATTGAAGATTACAGAATAGGATACAAAAATATTCTTGTCACCAAAAGAGGTAAGAATAAGTATTTTGCATTAAATATGCTTAAAAGTTTTACTGTTTCATTTTTTGTGCTTATAATTCCTCTCTTACTCAATCTTCTTATGGTGCATATTGTTTTTGCGGGAGGTACATATATTCCTGATGATGTGGAAATGCTGAAATCTGAACCCAATCTACTTCAGTCTTACAGCAATCCGATGTTTTATAACATACTTTATATTCTTGTTTTTTCATTCATTGGCGGTATTGTGGGAAGCGGTGCAACGGCACTTGCAATGGCATTTCCAAACAGATTTATTCTTTATCCGTTAGCTTTCATATTATGGTATATATCGACTGCCATCAAACCGTCTATCATAGGAGCATTAACCCCGTTTACTGTGTATCCTTTATCACATTATACTTTTACAATTATTTTTGTAGTAGCAATAAATATAGTTGCTGTTCTGTTTTCGTTCTTTAAGGTGACTAAGTATGATCAGGTGTAAATTAAAAAAGTATGCAATCATACTTCCGCTTTGTGCAGTGTTTTTCACTATGCTTTGCACATACACATATTTGCGATTTTATAATTATTTTAATTCGGATTATGCTGAGAAGTTAAGCCCAAAAGGTGTTTTTTACAGAGTTGCAGGTAACGGAGATTTTAATGCATCAGGTAATGTTGCTTGCATTTTCATAGTAGTGTTTGTTCTGTTTTTGTTTTACATATTTACCGATGATAATGTAAGTTACATTGTAAGACTGAAATCGAGAGCCTCTTTTGTTACAAGAAGAATTGCTGATTGTGCGGTATTTGCTTTTCTGTTTTCATTTTTGATAGAAGCAGTCAGCGTAGTTGCGGCACTCATCTGCTTTGACATTAACCTGATTTTAGAATCGAATTTTCTGCAATATTCGGCACTTGAACTTTTGACTTTGTTTTTGTTTTATTTCAGAGCAGGGCTCGTTATGCTCTCATTCGGAATAATCATTTCTACAAAAGTTGCTCCAATTATCACCATAGCTCTGATTTTTACAGAGTTTTTTGCAGATGTAGCCTTTATGATAAGTAGGGTATGGCTTCCGTTCAGAGATGCCATAGTGTTGTCAAGACTTATGAACGGCGAAATGGTTCTGTCGGATATGTGGGGCATTATATTAAGAGCATTGCTTATGATGTTTATGCTTATCTTCTCTTCCTACTTTTTGTATCAGAAAAAGGATGTTTTGAGTAATGTTAAAAAGTAAGCTTGTTTTGTCGATAATACTGATTGTTGCGTGCTTTGCTCAATTGTTCAGTTGTGTATTTCAGGGAGATTTTCAAAATGCCTTTATGATTGGTTTAGCTCCAAGCAATTACGGCCTTGAAATTACAAAATTTCTGCCGCTTTTGCTGCCTGTGTGTTTTATTCTCTTCTTTACAAGCGGCTCAATTGAGAACCTTAAACAAGGCTACGGCAAGATGTTGATTGTACGCAATTATTCAAAAACAGTGCTGATTTTAAAGCGTTGTCTTAACAATTTTATAGCATTGATTTGCATTGTTTTGTTCCAGTTCATAATCTTTTTTGTTGCAAGAGAAAGTATGACTCCCGTTGAAAGCGGAACTCTTAAATCTTTGATTATGTACTTTTTGACAATTTTTTCGCTGATAGTTATTCAGTCTTTGCTTGAAATCAGTATTCCTGCACACATTGTGAACATAGGAATTTTCACCTATTGCTTTATTGCGTACTATTTGGTTCAGAATTTCGTTGACGCACCGATTTGGAAAATGCTTCTCTTCCCGAGCTTGATGTTCGGAATGCAGAACGGTGCTGTGTCGGGTGAGAGCATTTACTACGGATATCTGTTATTCATAGTTGCGTTAAATGCTTTGTGCATTTTCATTCTGAATTTGAGATTTAAGAAAACCGATATTTTTTGAGGTGATATTATGGTAGAAATAAAAAATTATTGTAAAAGTATCAAATCAAGACCGATTTTAAATAATGTAAGTTACAATTTTGAGTACGGCAAAATCTACGGAATTTACGGACACAACGGTTCGGGCAAAACTATGCTTTTGAGAGCAATTGCAGGCTTGCTTGTTCCCGACAGCGGCTCTGTTGTGATTGACGGAAAGGTTTTGCACAAGGATATGTCGTTCCCTCCGAGCATAGGCATCGTGATTGAAAATATGAACCTGTTGCCCCAGTACAATGCTTTTGACAATCTGAAAATCCTCGGCAAAATCAAGAAAACCGCCACAGATGAAGATATTAAAACAGCGCTTGAGCGTGTTGGATTAAAGTCCGATTTAAAGGTGAAAAAGTTTTCGCTTGGTATGAAACAGAGGCTGAATATTGCTCAGGCTGTGTTTGAAAAGCAGAAAATCATCCTGCTTGATGAACCGACAAATGCACTTGATAATGACGGTGTACAGCTGATTTACAAGCTTCTTAAAGAAGAAAAAGAAAGAGGTGCGCTCGTAGTTATCACAACTCATCACAAAGAGGATTTGGAAGAAATTTGTGATGTTGTTTTGGAAATGACAGAAGGTGAGCTGCATGAAAAGTAAACTGTTTATTCATAAATTTTTCGTTGTTCTTTGCATCTCGGTTGCCGCTTTGCTAGGATTGTCTTTCCTTGCCAGAGCGACAATCGTAAATAACAGATTTGAACAAATGGCTGTTGATGAAAAATATCGTCTAAAACCTTCTGCCGACGGTCAGTTTTTAATTCAATTTCAAGATGATAAAAACGGAAATTTTTATGCCACTGTCGGCTTGTTTCAGGGCGGATATTACGGCTTGGACGATGCGTATATTCCTACTTCATATGATGAAAATACAAAAATAACCGCTATTGAAAAGGAAGCTTTCAGCGAATTTGATTGTCTGAAAAAAGTTGTTATCCCCAACGGCATTTGTGAAATCAAGGATGACGCATTTAAGGATTCAAAAAATATAACGGAAATTTATATTGCGCCCTCCGTAAATAAGATTGCAAAAACCGCTTTTGACGGCATTGACAACCTTACGATATATGCCGAAAAGGGTTCTTATGCTGAAAAATTTGCGGTTGAAAATAAAATCAATTATAAAAACTATACGACCGAGCCTGAAAATCCGGAGGCTAAAAATACCGATTATTCAAAAATCAGAAACGGTGCGTATTACGGCGAATATTATAATTATGATGTTATCTATGATGACGGCAAGCCCGTGTGCGTAATAACTAAATATAACCCAATGTCGACAGAGGAAAAGCTTGAAATTCCTGCACATATTGACGGCTTGGATGTGATTTCAATTGCAGATGATGCAATAAATTACGGTGGTGCAAAGGAAACAGTCGTTCCCGACACAGTAAGATTCATTGCCGATAATGCGTTCAAAGAATCCTACTCCCTTGAGGATATCTACCTGACCAAAAATGTGTCCTACATAGGAAAATCTGCCTTCAAAGACTCAAAAGACCTAACAATCCACGCCCCGACAGATTCCTATGCACACACCTTTGCGACCAAAAATAAAATAAATTTCAAAGCTACAGACGATTAAATCTGATAAGCAATGAATAAATCTTTAAATTTACAGCCCTGTACCCATTTGCAGGGCTGTTTTTGCAAACAAAGGGTAGATAATGGTACAGTGACCTTTGGTATAATGTTGATAACAGGTTGAAAGATTTATAAATTTAAAAATGCAAGAGGATTTTATCATGGCAAAACAGAAAGCATATGGATTACTTGGAATATTTATAATAACATACTGGGATAAAAGTCGAAGAATATTTGATAAAGGAAATTTAGTTTATTATACAGGAGAACATATTGCGAAGATATGTTCTCCTATTTGATTTGTGTAAAAGTATTAACAGCTAATGTAAACAATGAATAAAAAAATTGAAAAGTATTGCAAAATATTGTTATTAGTGGTATTATAAAGGTGAATGATATATATAGCTTGCTGTAAATTGAATTGCATACTAAAATTAATTTGTAGGTATTATTTTGTAAGTCAACATTCAAAAAAATAACATCTGATTGACGAATCAAAGAAGAATGAGTTTTTATTGTGTGATATATTATCACACAATAATTTTTAATAAAAACATATAACAATGAAAGTGAGGATTATTAGATGACAACTCAAGAATATCAAAGAAAGCAAAAAGAAGACAAGCCGGTATTGGCGATATGTTATGATTTCGATAAAACGCTATCTCCGGATGATATGCAGGCGCAGGGATATATTCAGTCAGTAAATTACGATGTTAAAAAATTTTGGCTTGAATCTAATAAACTTGCTGAAGAAAATAAAATGGATCAAAATTTAGCCTACATGTATAAGATGATGGTTGAAGCAGAAGGAAACTTTGTGTTTAACAGAAAGAAATTGGAAGAGTATGGTTCCAAAGTGAAATTATTCTCCGGTGTAGCCGAGTGGTTTGAACGAATCAGAGATTATGGAATTAGAAATGGTGTAATAGTTGAACATTATATTATTTCTTCCGGTTTGAAAGAAATGATTGAAGGAACTCAGATAGCCAAGAACGGCGCTTTTGAAAAAATCTATGCAAGCTCATTCTATTTTAATGAAAAAGGAGTAGCAAAGTGGCCTGCTCAGGTTGTAAACTACACCAATAAAACTCAATTTCTCTTTAGAATTGAAAAAGGCGTGTTAGATGTGAATGATCCGTGTGTTAATGATTATTTTGCACCGGAGGATATAAGAGTGCCGTTCAGAAATATGGTGTATATCGGTGACAGCGATACAGATATTCCGTGTATGAAATTGGTGAATACATACGGCGGACATTCAATTGGTGTTTATAATCCGGACACAATTGATAAAAAGAAAGTCTATAAAATGATGAATGATAACAGAATAAAATATTTTGTTCCTGCAGATTATTCTGAAGGAACTGAATTAGATTTACTCATCAAATCCATCATAGACAGAACAGCATATAATGAAAAACTTGAAAACTACCATTATGAATGTAAGAATGAAGCAGAAAATGTTAATAAGAATTGTATTCAGACCGACGAAGAAAAAGCAAAAGAAGATTTGATATATGCATTGGAAAACAGTTCTGACTTTATCAGTACGCACACGATTGTAAAAAAATTGAGTGCATATAATGAGTGGTCATCCGAACAAATTAAATTATTATTTGAGATTGCTGTTAGTAACAATCAAGTGCTATGGATTTTAAAAGACCATGATATAAAAGCTTTTTATTTAGATTTGTTGCAAAAGGTAGACACACCTGATGACAATGTAAAAAAGGTACAGGGTATATTCAAGTTGGAAGATAAAGCATAGAGATGTAGTTCATTAAGAAAAAAAGGTGGAAACAATATGGATTGGAAAAAATTATTATGTGAAAAGCGTCAATGCAATCAAAGTAATAAAAATAATAAGAAAAATAATAATGATATGCGTAATGAATTTCAAAAGGACTATCACAGAATAATCGGAAGTGCTTCTTTTAGAAGATTACAGGATAAAACACAGGTTTTTCCTCTTGATAAAAGTGATTTTGTCCGCACAAGGCTTACGCATTCGCTCGAAGTTGCTTCGTTCGCAAAATCTTTGGGGCAGTCGTCTTTTTTGTACATTATAGATCATATAGACAGTTTTAAAAATAAAAGTGGCTTTCGTTCTGAATTTGAACCTTCAAATGAGGATATTAATAAAATTTGCAGTATCCTTGAATGTGCGGGATTGATTCACGATATAGGAAATCCGCCTTTCGGGCATTTTGGCGAATATTCAATAAGAATATGGTTTAAGAATAATCTTGAAAACTTAAAAATTGGTAAAAATTATGTCAAAGATTTGCTCAATGAACAGATGTGTAATGATTTTTACAACTTTGAGGGTAATGCACAAGCGTTAAGACTTTTAACAAAACTGCATTACCTTGTTGACGAAAATGGAATGCATTTAACATACGCTCTTTTAAATACAATTGTAAAATATCCTGTTTCTTCATGTGATTTTAATACCAAAAGCAGAGATATCAAGAATAAGAAAATGGGGTATTATTATGCAGAAAAGGACTTGTATGATGATATAAGTGAATCCACAGGAGCTGTAGGTTGCAGATATCCGCTCACATTTCTGCTTGAGGCGGCTGATGACATAGCTTATCGAACAGCGGACATAGAAGATGCTGTAAAGAAAAATTATCTGACATATGATATGATTCTTGAAGAACTTAAAAAAGATGCATATCTCAATATGTGTAAAGGTGAGGAAAAAGGATGCTATTTGGATGCTGTGAAAACACTTGAAAATAAATATGAAATTGCAAAAAGCAAGAAAATTGCCAATCCGGATCTATATGCGGTACAAAATTGGATAGTCAGTATACAGGGCTTTTTGATCAGTTGTGCAATATATGGATTTACATCAAATTATATTGACATTATGAACGGAACATTCAAAAGTGAAATATTAAAAGTGTCACATGGCAATGTACTTATGAAAGCTTTGGGGAATATTACAGCAGAAAAAGTCTTTGAGTCACAACATATCCAAAACCTTGAAATATCAGCAGGTACAATAATAGATTTTTTGCTTGATAAATTTGTTAACGCGGCAATCAGTTACGATACCGAAATTGAGCAAAATGCGTTGGATAGACGCCTGATGAATATAATTTCACAAAACTATATGAGCGCATACAGACATCATTCCAGAGAAAAAACAAAGGAGGAAAAATTATATCTTCGTCTTTTGCTTGTAACTGATTATATATGCGGAATGACCGATACTTATGCAAAAACATTGTATCAGGAATTACACGGAATATCTTAATTAATCATTGTAATTTTCTTTATCGGTGACAGCTTTTTTGAAAGGAGAGAATTTATTTATGAAAGTTGCAGAAGTCAAAAAGGTACTTATACACAAAGGTGTTACAGAATTATTTCATGTGAATTCGGTAATAACGTCATTAACTTTTATCGATAATGGCGGACTATTGTCCAGAGAAACGGTTGAAGAATATAATCTCCCTCAAACGGATCAGCAAAGTGACGGCATTGATAAAAAATTCAATATATACAATGACATATTCTTTGATTCGGTTGACATACATGAGCGTGCAAAGGATGTGAACAATTACGGCGTAATAACATTTGTTTATTCCGTAGATGTTTTGGATGAGGTTTCAGATTATGATATATGCATTACTCAGGAAAATCCTGCAAATTGGGATGAAGACATTCCTTATGAGGAACGATATTTCCCTGATGTTGACAGCTTGTATTATGGTTTTCATAAGGGAGATTTCGGTAATCATATTACCGTCAGAAATATAAGCAAACCGATTTCTTTTCAGTATTTGAAGAAGATTATTATTGATAATCCCGGAGAAGATGGACAAAAGTATTTTTCTCTGGCGTATGAGGCAATTAAGGATTCAATAGAAAATAACAACATTAATGTTCCGATAGAAATCAGAGAATGTCCTCCCAAATGTAAATGCCATCAAAAATATGAAACAAATATAGGATTTACATATCATAGGTTTAAAATCCGTTGATATAATTTGCAATATTTCTGCAAAAAGAAAAAGTCTCAAAAACGGCTTATATAAGCCATTTTTGAGACATCTTACCTTGGCAGGGGCAGAAGGACTCGAACCCTCGGCACGCGGTTTTGGAGCGACGAAAGTTACAGTTTAAGCCGTTTTATAGGTAGTTAAACTGTAGAAATCTATCCCTGACAGTGTTATAAAATATGAGTAAAAATAGTTTTAAAACAAATAATTTGTAGAATTATTGTAGAAAGAGGTCAACCATAACTTTATGTAAATAGATAGAGATGAAAGTGCATTTAAATCGATGAAACACAATACTTTAAGATTAAATTTTGAATTGTTTCAATTTTCTTTTGAATTTTTTTATTTTGATTTTCATCCTGTATATATCTGCTATATTGTATTAAAAAAGAGCGATATCCTGCCAATTTGTTTCGTGTTATATATTGATGGTAGTTGTTTTTAAAACCGGTAAAAGAAGATGTAGTCAAGGTATAAATGATTTTGTTTATTGATTTATATTTTTTCCTTGATAAACGTATATTTGTACCAACTACATAACCATTTAAAGATATTTCATTTTCGCATTTTAAAGTTTTTTTTCGATTTAAATAAAAACCTTTATCTGAAATAATTGCTTGAATAGCGTTTGTGAATTTGTAACTATGGATGTAACTGCTTTCTGATGAAAATAACATATCATCTGCATATCTGGTGTAATGGACTCCAATTTTTTCACAATATTTTTCTATGCGTATATCTAAACTACGGAAAATAATGTTAGATATAGCAGGAGAAGTAATTGCCCCTTGAATTGCGTGATTATTTAATGTTGTAATATCAACTATAAGTTGTAGAATATAATCCCTATCATCGCCAGAAATATCATTACTAATATAATATGATAAGCATTGATATATATCGTCAATTTCAATAGAATCAAAAAAATCAGAAATATCTAATCTTAAGTAATGTTTTCTTTGATTGTTGGAAATATGTGAGACTAAAAAATCAAAATAAGATCTGCGTTTGCAGAATCCATAAACACAATCTGGGAAAAGTATGTTTTTAAATATTTCTCTGTTTATTTTCTTTTGTAGAGTATAAATTAGATTGTCTTTTACTAAACCGTAAATATATCTACTGCCAATCTTTTTTTGTAATTTATATTTAAAATAGGCTTTTTCTTTATCTTTTATAGCACTAGTAACAGTATCTTCATCACAATCTAAAATTTTAAAAAATTCCTCTTTAGTTTCAATTCTAAAACTATTCATAAAACTCTCCTAAAACAAAAGAGCCTATTAAGGCTCTTTTTATTGTGAGTACCACCCAGATTACCGCACCGCGAGTACGCACGGTTATTATTTAAAGAATAATTGTGCGACTCTCTATCGAATAGCAAATAAAATAACCTTGGATTATTAAGATTGCATTTTACTTTCGCATTATGTATCAATATCAACAAGGCTGTATAAAATATGCACATTTTATACAAATTTCTACTCACAATGTTATTCTACCATATTTTCAAGTTCTTGTAAAGTATTATATAAACTGGGAAAATCTTTTCTAAATTGTGCTCTCTTTTCGGTTTCTGTGGAAAAAGTGTCAATATAGTTTTTAAAATAATATTTAATCCAAAGTTGTACCCAACCGTTAGTCTTTTTTGTGGTTAAAGGTTTAAGTGATTTGTTGTTAAATTTTACCCCATCCTTTTGTTGTTGAGTTTCAGTTTTGCCTAAATATTCGCATAATACAAGAATAGCCTTTTCTTTACTGTCTGTTATATTTTTTATGTTACTATGTTGATTTTTGACATTTTGGGGAATAGATTGAGTTTCTACAAATTCCAAAAACTTATCTATATTCTCATAAGTAATTAATTCTCCTTCAATAGTTGACCAATTGACTATAACATTATAATAATTACAAATTTTCTTAATATTCTGCATTAAAATATTAAAATTCTGGCTTTTTATATAATGTGAGTTTGGAGAATAAGAATATGTGGATTTTAGCATTGAAATTATGTTGTTATATGCAGATATTAAATCATCACTACTACTGTTGAAAAATCTAAATGCATTTTTTTGTTTATTTTCTTTATTGTATAAAGGGTTAATTCCATGATATAGTTTGAATTTTAAAGTTTTATTGTTATAACTAATTATTTTATCTGAGTCAACTATTAGTTTATATTTTACACCCAAATTAATATTTTTAGAATTAACAGCCTTTAAACGCTCATCATTACTATCAAAAGAATAAAAATGTATTTGCTCAATTTTTTTAAATATACTTCTTATATATTTATTTTCAAATAATTCAACTTCTGTTTCACCTTCTATGTATACAAGATAATCATAGAAATAACACTCAGTTTCTTTAATTGTAATTCGATGGCTGTTATCAGTTAGCCAGGATGTATTCATTTTAAATATTTCTGAATTGGCACCAATTCTATTAATTTTATACAATTGGAAGTTAATAAGATGATTTGTAAATTCAGATATAAGTTTAGATGAATGGGTGCTAATTAACATTAGAGAGTTGTTTTTTAAATTATTAAAAATAGTGTTAACAAACTTAGAGATATATTCCGAGTGGAGGCCAGTTTCAGGTTCGTCTAATAGAATTAAAGGGTGTTTGCAACTTATATCAGATATTTGAGGAATTAAAGTTGTAAGTAAAATAAGATAGTTATAAGAGTTAGTTCCATCTGAAAAATAAGAAAGAGGATGTTTATCAACTAAAAATTGTTCGCCGCCAAATCGCATTGCAAAAGCATTCTTATATTTTGAGTCAAAATGATATGGATCAAGCGAAATATTATTTTTTTTAAATGCCACTTCTATTTTTTCTTTGCTAAGTGTATATTTATTTCCGTAGATCTCGGTAAAGGTGAAATCTATAAGATCACGACATTCCTCTTGACTTATTTGAGGCATTGTGGCTGATAAGTCACTAATTATTTGCCATAATTGTTCCCAAGTAAAAATATCAAGTTTCCTAGTATCAATATAATATATCGGAAATAACAACTTGATAGTTTCGCGTATGTTATTATTATCAATATTCCATGATATTGCCCCATCTTTAAATTGTGTCATTGACAATTCTAATTCCTTTTTTAAGGAAATTTCCCAATTGGGATTACTATTTTCGAAATGATTTTCTATATAGTAATCAATTTTATCGAATTTCTTCCGAAGTTCTGTATTGTGTTTAGATTTTTCGTATAGTAGCTTTAGATCAAATATAATTGAAATTTTACATTTTTGTATATATGGATTGCTATTATCAATTATTTTTGCTTCTGAATAAGGTCTGCTTATATTGTCAAAGAAATATTTGATAGCTTTAAAAACATTTGATTTTCCTGAACCGTTTTTTCCTATTAAACAAACAATGTCGTGATTATCTTTAAATTTAAAATTTGCATATTTTATCGATTTGAAATTTTCTATAGTAATTTGTTTGATCATGATCATCACCATTAATTATATTATTACTGCTACGAGGACTTTGTTTAATTTAATGTTTAACTAATTATAATCATATTATAGTTGTGCATGCTCTACATTTGTAATAATGAGTGTAGAAACACAAAACCAAGCACCTTAGCAAGAAATACGATTTCGCTTATAATAGATACAATCATTCTGATTTATTTTCATCTGTATCCATATTTTTTAGAGCGTATTCGCAAGCCTGTAAAACAAAGCTGGAGAAAGTAACATCTTGGTTTGCTATGACAGATTCTATTTCTTGTATAAGGGGCAGGGGGAATCTGATTGTTTTGTTTTCAGATTCTTTTCTGTTTTGTTTTAATTGAAAAGCCATTAGAAGACCTCCTATATACTTATTATATTGCATTTTGAATAAATAATAAGCATTGAACAATGCAAGTAAAATTGCATTGCAAAACATATTGCAATTTTAAAATAAATGAATTATAATGTTTATCGTAGAGATTTGTAATGAAAAGACATTATTGCTCTATAAATACATTAAATAAGGAAAGAGGAAAAAATAATGTTCTGTAAAAATTGTGGGAAAGAAAATAGTGACGGAAGTCAAGTGTGCAAATTTTGTGGGCAGAATTTGACGAGCAGTGTCACCGAAAATTCTGTTAAACCTACGGTAAACACTAAAAAATCCAAGAAACCAAAGATATTTATTATCAGCGTAATTGTAATTTTAGCTTTGTTAGTTGGAGGTGGTTTGTTTTTTATGTTTAGAACAACGACACCTAATATAGAACAACTTAAAAGTGATTTTATCAGCGAAGTTCTAAAAGATGAAAAATACTCAATAAGTAAATTTGATGTCATAAATGAAACCGACGGTAAAAATGACAATTATAATGCGATTATTGATGTTACATATGATTATGATAATGTCGAATATCACAGACAATATGAGCTTTTCTATAAAAAATACAAGGAATGGGTTTTTGCTGATTCAAGTGCTTACAACGAGGATACTTGGGAGGTAAAACCGACAACCGCACCTTCTGCTTCCGACTACACGGAAAAGTGTAAGTCACAGCTTTTAAAAACAATTAAATATGACAAATTTGAACCTGTTGACAGTAAAACAACTGTAGATTTAGAAGCTAAAACAGCTACATTTGTTTACAGTGTAGAAAGCAAGACGGATATTCGAAAAATATCAGGTGAAATAAACTTTTATTATGAGTTTAATGACGAAAAAGGAGAATGGGTGTATAAGAAATTTTCATATGCCGATTCCTATAACAAAAAATACAATTTGATGAAAACATGGACTGGAAGTAGTAAACCATATTTATCGGAAAAAGATACAGATGAAGAAGTTACTTTTAAATTTGAAACTACAAAGTGTGAAGGAAAATCCGGTAAAGGCGAGGGCTCTATTCAAGGTGTTTTAACTTACAACGATGAAAAACATGATTTAACGGGAACGATAAGTGATACTTCAAATAATTCGGTAACGCTTGTTCTATATGATAAAGACGAGAAAATAAAATTTGTAATGTATATTAAATCTGATGGAAGTACATTAGCTGATGTAGACTTGAACTACAATCCAAATGAATTAATTTATTTTGCAGATCAGAAAACGAAATATAACGATATAGAAATGTCATTAAATTAATTTTTAAGGAGGATTAACAAATATGTTTTGCGAAAAATGTGGTAATAAAATTAGTGAATCAGATAAATTTTGCAATGTATGCGGTGCAAGTTTAGAAGGAACACCAAGTACAAATACAAACAAAGCAGAAACGATTTTTAATGATGGGAAAGAATTGTTAAAATGCTTTTTCTCTAAAAATCCAGCAGAGGTTGTAGATAAATCTAAAAATGTCAATTCATATGTTGGTGGTATATTTTTAGGAATTTCATTACTTTTATTTGCCTTTGTATCCTGCTTTAATATTACACAAAATATAAATGTGGGTTTGGGTTCAATCAATGGTGTAATAAATTCTATGGTATCTAATGTTTTAGGCAGTTTCGGAGATAAAGTAAATGATTATTTACCTGACTTAGAAATATCGCCTATAATGGGTTTGGTTATACCGTATTTAATTTTTGCAGTAGTTATTTCAGCAGTTGTTCTGGGGATATTTTATGCCACACTAAAGATAAGAAAAATATCCGCCCCATCATTCAAATGTAGTTTAAATATGTTAGGTGCTGCAAGTTTACCGATTACAACAGCATTGATATTAAATATAATTTTGGGCTTAATATTTCCACAGTCAACAATATTGATTTTTGCGATAGGTGTTTTGATGTCAGCATTTTTAGTTTATGAAATGATAAATTCATTTACTGACAGCGAGTATAAACCAATAATCGAATTGGCGATTATTGTGACGATTGTTCTCTTAATAAGTCTAATTTTGTTAAATACTACGGTTCATCAAATTGCTGATACTTTTCAAAATTCACTCGTAAGTGAATTAAGTCAAAAATACGGTGACGGAGCAAATTCATTAAGCAAACTTTTCAGTTATCTATTTTGATATAAAAGTTAAAGCCGACAGCGAAAACAAGTAGCTGTCGGCTTTTTTGTTTGGGTGGGTGGAGGGAATAAATATACAAGGGAAGCATTTCTGCTTCCCTATATTTTTCAAAATTATCGTAATACAGGAATATTGTTTTCGCTTTGATTATACTTTTCAGAACCGAACATATCACGGATTTCATCAAGCGTTAATTCTCGCTTGCTCCTCTTGCGGTACGGTTCTGTGTGGTAATACCAAGCCTGTTTTTTGTGAGCGTATCGGAATTTTAATTCTTTCAACACTTCTTTGTGTGCTTTGGTGTTTCCCGATACCCACAACCAAGTACCGCAAATTTCAACCTCAATGTCCGAAAGGCTTGTAAGCACATTGATTATATTTATAAATTCCTGCGGTGTTTCCGTTGTTTCTTTGGTGTAGGTTTCGCCCTCTGAATTTGTATGTATATTTTTCAGGCGTTCCCACATAATTTCATATTCGTTTTGCATTACCTTAAATTCTTCGGTATCACCGCCTAAATCGGGGTGAAGCTGTTTAGCTAATCTTCTGTATTCCTTTTTTAGGTCTTCGGCTGTTTTGCAGTTTGTAAAATACTTCATAATGTTTTCTCCTTTGAAAGTTAATTTCGATTAAAATTTATATTCGGTAATTCTGAATTGGTGGGCTTTTAATAAGTCCGATTTAGATATTCACGCTGTATTTTTTCACTCCTTTCTGATTTTTTATATTCGTTTAAATCGTCATCGTATGGGCTTTATGAGCATTAAAAGCGTAGCGAAATTTCATAAGTCAAGAAGCAAGTTTACGATACGCCGTAGGGCAATTCTTTACTTATAAAATAAGCGGAGCAAAATGTGAAATTAAAGCCTACGGTGACGATTTGAATATAGAAAACAGTTAAGGCTTGTGAGCGTGAATATCAGCAAAAATCGGACAAAAAATAACGCTATGGCAAAATAGCCATAGCGAACCTTATAATAATAAACCGCTAACACAGCTTTTCGTAAGCAGTTTGTTTTTTTAGAACAATGGTATGAATTCGGAACAAGCCCATTCTTCCTTTCTATTTATCATTTCTTTGTTATCTAAATTTTCCATTGTTGTTTAATTTTGTTTAGTTGTTTCCTTGATATCTTCTGGTATTAATTTAATTTCTGAAGAATGATTTTGAAAGTTGCTTGATGCCAAAAATTCTTTTATTTTTTGAAACTTATCTTCTGGTATAAGTACATATTCCTTTGGTACAGGTTCCTTATATTTTAATTGGTTAATATCATTGATCAAACCGCTTGAAGTTATAAGTTTTTCTCCTCTTCTGAGTAATTCGGACATACTATTTGCAACTAAAAAATCATAGAAATTACTATCCATTGTTATCTGTAAAGCAGTATTATTTGTTTGTAAAATTTCTTGATTGATAGAAAATGATACCCAATCCGTTGTTATTTGTTCAAAATGATTTAACATATTTTTTAATACATCAAATTTGAACTTGGATATTCCTTTAATATAATCAGGATTAATGTTATATTCATCGTGAAGAAATTGTAATAATTCTTTTGGTATCTTCAAAAATTTTTTGTATTTAGATAATAATGTGTTGTCAGCAAGAAAATTGAATCCCATATAATTGTTGATTTTCTCTATTAATTCGTTTTGATTTATATTATGTTGAGCACATATATAATCGATTATCTCTCCAAACCTATCATTTTCATTTTTGGTGGAATATGATTTATTTTTAGAATTATTTCTTGTATTATTTGGCATAAAATCACCTCAGAAAGTATTATGCATTAGTATAACACTTTTTTTAGAGTAGTCAATGAAAATTAATTGAAAAAATTACAAATTATTATCATCGACATATGCAAAGTTTCGCATTATTATAAAGGTGTAATCGATTACAAAATCACAAAAGAATTGGAGATAAGATTATGGATGTTATAAACAGACTTAAATTTGATCCTAAATGTATAGGGTCTGACTTAATGGCATTGTCTGTTAAGCCTGTGTATCTGTACGAGAATGGAAAAAGAGTTTCTGATGAAGTAGTTTCGTTTAAATATGAAATTCTTTGTCCAGTACTTGGTTATGAAAAACTTGCGGTGAAAGTTGATGCTTCTGCCAAACAATTGGATGTAAGCGAAGATAACCCTTTGGAAGTAGAACTTATTGGTTTAGAAATGTCGCCAGTATGGACGCCAAACGGTTACATAGTAAGAGCTACAGCTAAAGGAATTAAAGCGGTTGGAAAAACCGAATAATAATTCTATTAGTTGCGGTAGTCGGCGAACACGCATTAGCGTGTTTCAGCCGACTATGGCTGTGCCTAAAGGGGAAGTATTACCCTTTAGGCACAAATGTCACAAGCGAGGTGAGAATAATTAGCAGAGATATTCAATGCCGTAAATGGCTTTTAACTATTAACAACCCTGACGAGCATAATTTTAGTGAAGGTGAAATTGAAAATATTCTAAATACTTTCAAATTTAGATATGCTTGTCTGTCAAGAGAGATTGGTGAAAATGGCACACCGCACATCCACTTGTTTATTTATGCTAAAAGCAGAATTCGTTTTTCAACAATTAAAAAACGATTCCCTACAGCTCATATTGATAAAGCCTATGGTTCTGTGGTTGACAACATCGCTTACATAACAAAAACAGGAAAATGGGAAAACACAGACAAAGCCGAAACAAGCGTTGAAGGAAGTTTTAAAGAATACGGAGAAGCTCCCTCAGCTCTTGAAGAACATTCCCCTGAATTATCTCAAATCCTTGATGATATTGTTTCGGGTATGTCAACAAGTGAAATTATAACCGAATATCCACAACATATTTTCAGGGTAAATGCTATTGATACTGTACGACAAACTTTTCTTGCTGATAAGTATAGGGAACGTATGCGTAGCGTTTGTGTGACCTACATACACGGTGCAAGCGGTGTCGGAAAAACAAGAGGGATTTATAAACACTTTCCTGCGGAAAGCATATGCAGAATTACATCTTATTCTAAAAACGGCGTTAAATTTGATTCATATTGCGGGCAGGAAGTTTTAGTTTTTGAAGAATTTGCTTCACAAATACCTATAGAGGAAATGCTTAATTATTTAGATGTTTATCCGCTGATGTTACCTGCACGTTATACGGATAAGGTGGCTTGTTACACAAAAGTGATAATTACAAGCAATTTACCTTTAAATAAGCAGTATGTAAATGAACAAATCGAAAAACAGAAAACCTACAATGCTTTTTTACGCCGTATAAATTATGTGATTGAGTATGATAAAAAGGGTCATGTAAAGAAGAAAACATTACATAAGGAAGTGAGTTTAGATGAAAAAAATACTTAATCAAATAAATTATATACGAATATTAACAGGTTTTAGAAACATTTGGTATAAGAAAAGGAAAGCACTTTTACCTATTGCCTTTATTTTATCCGCATATATGCTTTGGAATTTTGTAAAGACGAGCATATATAAAATTGGCTTTTCTTACTTATCAAATATTTTGTTATGGATATTTAGTTTAATAATGATATTTGTTACTATTATCGGCACATTGCTGATTATCTCAATGTTAGGTACTCCTTTATCGGCAAAAAGAGTTGAAAAATGTCTTTTGGGCGTTGGATTCAAAGATAAATCTGGGGAAACACCGATTTTATTGTCAAGGTATAAAGAAGCAAAAGCAGAAGTATTTGAATTTTATTCTCCTACAATACCAATTACCGAATATGAGAAAAAGCGTTCCGATATTGAAACCGCACTTAATGTTCGTATAGTAAGCATTGAATCAGGAAAAGACTTTCAGCATGTTATTATAAAAGCAGTGACAGCGAACAAAGAATTTCCGCAAATACTTATGTGGGAAAATAAATATTTATCCGAAAAGGAAAGTGTTTTGTTACTTGGAGAAAGTCAGCTTGATAAGGTAATGACAGATTTAAAGGTAACTCCGCATATTTTAATAGGCGGTAGTTCAGGTTCCGGTAAGTCTGTATTGCTCAAATTGCTTTTAATGCAATGTGTTGAAAAAGGTTTTGAAATTTACATAGCTGATTTTAAAGGCGGAGTGGATTTTTATGGAATATGGAAAAGAAAATGTAATATAATCACTCAACAAGAACAACTTATAAATCGTCTTGAATACATTGTGGAAGAACTCAACAGCCGTAAACAGTTATTTATTGATTGCGAGTGTGCTAACATTGAACAATACAATAAACTGACCGATTGTAATTTTCACAGAATAGTTTTTGCTTGCGATGAAATTGCAGAATTGCTTGATAAAACAGGGCTTGATAAGGAAAGCAAGGTTCAGATTGCAAAAATTGAGAGTTTGTTATCAACAATAGCAAGACAAGGCAGAGCCTTTGGAATACACTTGATTTTAGCTACTCAAAGACCTGATGCCGATATTCTCAAAGGTCAGATAAAAAATAATATCGACTTTAGAATTTGCGGTAGGGCTGACAAGGTGCTTTCTCAGATTATTCTTGATAACCCTGACGGAGCGGAGAAAATCCCAAAGGACAAGCAAGGCATATTCCTTACGAATACAGGTGTGCTGTTTAAGGCTTATTATTTTGATGATAGCGAATGGTGATTATATGAAAAAATTATGTGATTATGGAGAGGTGCTGACGGTTAAAGATGTTCAGAATATTTTAGGTATAGGCAGAAATGCCGTATATAAAATGCTTAAAAACGGAACGCTGAAATCCAAAAGAATCGGCACTAAATACATAATTCCAAAGAAGAGCATACAAACATATTTGAATAGCTGTTTTTAGCAAAAAATCTTGAAAGAGCCAACTGTAAATGGTATTATTATATCAGTTATGGTTGGCTCTTTCGGAAAGGAAAGTAATGAATAAGAATAGAGTCAATGGAAGCATAGTTGAGAAAAACGGAATTTGGTATGCTCGATTATATGTAACTGATGAAAACGGAAAAAGAAAGCAGATTTGGCGTACAACAAAACTGCCTGTCAAAAATAATAAGAGAAAGGCAGAAGCGTTTTTGCAAGATCTTATTGAACAGTACAGCAAGGAGTGTAAAACCTTCTATAGTGAAATTACTGTTGCAGATTATTTTGAATTGTGGCTGAACGATATTAAATCAGAAGTAAGACCCAATACTTACCGAAATTACAAAGGAAATATGGAAAAGCATATTATCCCATATTTTCGTGAAAAAGGTATACGATTACAGGAACTAAAACCTTGCGATTTAACGGCTTACTACAAATTTAAAAATAATACAAACAGCAAACTTGAAAAAGCTGAACCGCTTTCTCCTCGCACAATACAGCACCATCATCAAAATATTTCAAAAGCACTGAATGACGCTGTGGAAAAGGGTTACATAAATTTTAATCCTGATGTTAGTTCCAAAAGACCAAAGTTGAAAACTTTTAATGCAAAGTTTCTCAATCAAAAACAGATTAACAATATGCTGACAGCTATTGAGAATGAAATAATTTATTTACCTGTCTTACTGTGTTCGATATATGGATTGCGAAGAAGTGAAGTTTTGGGCATTAAGTGGAGTTGTGTGGATTTTGAAAATAACACCATTCATATTTGCGAAACTTTACAGCAAAGCACAAAGGAACTCACAGGCGAATCAAACTATACCGATGATACTAAAAATGCAAGCAGTAACAGAACAATGCCGTTAATTCCTGTTATAAAAGAAAAACTTCTTGTTCAAAAGCAATGGCAGTTTGAAAACAAGAAGGAATTTGAAGAATTGTATTCTGATAGTGATTTTGTATTTACGCACGAAAACGGTTCAGTTATGACACCGAATTATTTAACAAAGAATTTTCGCAGAATAGCTGATAGTTTGGGTTATCACGGCTTGCGTTTGCACGATTTAAGGCATAGCGTGGCAAGTAATTTGCTTAATAAAGGTTTTTCTTATGTCCAAACAGCTGAATGGTTAGGACACAGTAATCCGTCAACTACTTTTCGCTTTTATGCTCATGTTGATAAAACTTCTAAAATTGCAATAGCTTCTGATTATGAACAGATTTTTAGAGAAGAAAAAAGTCGAAAAGTTGTAGAAAAATCAGCCAAAATTGTAGAAATCAATAGCTACAGGGCAAATTTGAAAATTCTTGATAAATAACAAAAACACCTCAAAAACGGCTTGCGTATCGCCTTTTTGAAGTGCTTTTAAATGGCAGGGGCAGAAGGACTTGAAGCGGAATAGGAGCATATTTGAATATTTTTATATAATCACTTTTCTGCTTAAATGCCCTTAAACTGCGGATTGTCATAAAATTAAAGGGAATAAGTAACAACGCCTAAATCTGTTTGATAAATGATTTTGGTAGAAAAATGGTAGAATTTTTGATTGATGAACGCCCGCTGAATTTGTTATAAAATCGGAGATTCAATTATGAAAACTAAATATCATATTTACCTCACAGCAGAGGGACACAGAGCCGTTATCAACAGCCTGATTGATTTGAGAAACGATCTCATTTCACGAGGTAAGTACACCGACATCATAGATGAACTCATAATCAAGTTCACTAAAGCTAAAGTCAAGAAAATCCGGATTAAGGAGGTCTGAAAATGGAAATCACATATACAATACAAGGCGATTATTTGCTGCCGAATTTAACGCTTCCCGAACAGGATAGCCGACCAATCGGCTTATGGGGACAACAACGCCTTCGCTATATCAAACGAAGCCGCCCGATTTTATATACCAACCTGCTCACAAAGTGCAGACTGAATGAATACCTTGCCGACATTGACGAACAGGCGCAGAAGATGCACGACGAGCTTGTGCAGTCTTTTGCTAAAGAAGAAGGCTGCACCGAACAGCTCAAAGCAACCGACCAGTTGCTGTGGGTACGCAAGATGAATAATTTTGTCCAGCGAGCGAGAGAAGTTGTGAACGCTGAAATAATCTATAATTAACACAAATGCTGATGTGGTTCTTAATTGAATTACATCAGCTTTTGTTTTTTAGGTGATTTTCTAAAAGCGTATTCTTATTTATCTTTCAGTTCAATCGAAATATCTATTCCAAGTGCATCAAATATTCTTATCAAAGTATCAATCGAAATATTTTGACGTCCGCTTTCAATGCGACAGATATTTGAGCGGTGCATTCTGGTAAGTTTAGCCAGTTGCGTTTGAGAAAACACTTTTTCGAGCCTTACTTGAGCTATTTTTGATATAATTGCTTGACGCTTTTTAACAACATCATCACTTACTTTGATATAAATCACCTCACTGATTTGTTATCATATATGATAACAGCATAATGGTTAAACACAAATTTTCTTCATACAGAAATACAAAACTGTAACCGAAAAGTAGAATCATTCAAAAAGATTGACGATATTTGCATTTGACTTTTTTGCGTACCGTAGCGTTTGATAAGCACCGCCGCTCTTATGCGTAACGCAGAAAACGCACAAATCGGAACGGTCAACCATTGCTCTGTTTCGGATTTGAATAGCTGCTTTCGGGTGAGTATTAGCGGATTGCTCGCAGACCTCAACGAAATCGTAGTAGTTATCGTAGCTCTCCCGGTTTTTGATATAATCCGATTTCAAATACGGCATAACCCAAGTGACGGAGCAATTTGCTGAATCCAAACGCTTTTTGCAACGAAGGATTGCAGCGGTTACAAGCTGATCAAATTCGCCGTCACGTCCGACGAGAAACTCAATATATTCGTGTTCATTAAGCAGCTTATCTAACAACCATTCAATCCTTTGCCCAACCGTCCTGAAATCATCTATGTAACGATGCCCGAAAAAGCAAACCGTATAAACTGAAAACATAATAATCTCCTTTGTGGGATATATCGTAAATTATAACACATAATCTTTATAATTGCGATATATCCCACACGATTTATCGCACATTTTTGTAGAATTGAATTACGATAAATCGCAAAGGAGAAGGCTATGAGAACAAAAGAAGCTGTTGCGCAGCGTATTTTGGAGCTGTGCCGTGAGAGAAACATCGCTGTCAATGCCCTTGCAAATATTTCAGGCGTTTCGCCGTCAACCATCTACAGTATGCTCAATCAAAAGAGCCAGAATCCAGGCGTGGTGTCCATCAAGAAAATCTGCGACGGTTTGGAAATCACTGTTCGACAATTCTTTGACAGCCCGCTGTTTGATGAAACCGAACAAGAGATAAAATAAAACGAGCGTGTAAGCAGGATTTGATTCTGCTCACACGCTTTGCGCTTTTAATTTAAGCATTTATAGATATGTGTATTATATTATATGTTTTCACTCCATTGAAATAGTAGTATATCCACAATTCTCAGCTATGCCATTATATGCGTTGACAAATGATTGCAGAAAAGCTTGATATTCGTCTTTCTGAACTAATTTCCAATGGTTTAACAGTTTAGCATAACCACGACCAAAATATGATTTTACAGCTTCAAACCACTTTTTGTATCGATCAGTTTGTGCACCTGTGGTTAGCAAGTTATTATTTCCCATAAAGCACTTTTCCTTGTCAAATCTTCCTGGTCTATTGTCCCAAAAAGAATCTGTTTCTTCTAGTGAAAACAAGAAACTATATATCATTTTTTCTGGGCAATCAGTTGATGGTAAAAAAATAACATTATTAGCTTCATATTTTTCTATTTTATTATGAACTGATTGTTTGTTTTTATCTCCATCTAAAACAATTATAGAGTTTTTTATTGATGTCATTTTAACTCTTATTAACTCCAAATATGCTTCAGCACCGAGAGAACAGGATTGAAGCTTGATATTGTTTTTAAAAGGTAACAACCAATTTCTCAATATATGTCTGGCAACAATATCTTCACAGTAGACTTCTATTTTAGCAGAATTGGTCTTTTTTTGAATAACTTCACCAGAAAGTTCAGCGATAACTGATTCAACATTTGAATTACAATAACTTTTCACGTAGTTTCCAACTTTTTTCAAATAGATTAATTGAGCATCCCTCTTATTATACTTATCGTGAAAAGTTGATTTTATTACACTTGGTGAGTGAGTTGTAAAAATAAACTGTATTTTATAATCTTTAGCATATTTATAAATGCGTTTTATTAGCATTGTTTGTGCAGATGGATGAAACGTAGATTCAATTTCATCAATAAGAAGAATACCACCTTTATAAATGTTAGGGTATTTATCTTTCAGGCGCTTAAAAGATAGTACAGCAAGTAGCAGTTTTGCAACATTGTCTTGACCTGCAGAAATAGTTAGCGCATCATAGTTATCAGAATGAATTGCAGCAGAGTGTTTATTCTTTGAGTTAATGGATTCTACGTTTAATTGTCCAGCGGAAGTAACAGCAAAAATATTCTTGTATTCATTGCTAAGAAATAGTTTTTCTTCATCTGATAAATCAGATGTTACATTTATTGTTTTTTCTTCACCTATTGGTGTTACTCTTTTTAAACTTATGTAGTATGCGGGTATTTGTGGATAGTTCATATTAGCGCTACGACCTTCAGTTGACCAAAAACGTATAGAATCTTGGCTGCCAGGACCGGTTCTACGAATACTATGAGCCTCAAAATAATTATTTCGATAAATGCCATCATACAAATCCAAACGCCATTTATGCTCTCCTGGGATATCTTTATCTGTCATTTTAAATTTCTCTTTGAATTGAGAATGAAAATTATACCCATCAATAGTCTTTTCTCCGTACATCGGATGATCTGGTGAAATTGTAAATGTTTGGCTTAAAATTCCAAGGATGGTGGTCTTCATTGTGCCGTTATGTCCAACAATGGCCGTGATCTTTTCACCTAAATCAAAATCCAAATTCCTTAATGCACGAAACTTTTCAATATGTGCACGTTTAATAATCATATGCTTCCCCTTATGCTAAAAATATTTTTATGGCGTTTTCTGATAATTCTTCATTGGATGGGCATAATTCGTTTTGGCTGAATATTATTAATTCAGATGCCTTACCTTTATTAGCTAAACTATACATTAAGTCGTATTTCTTAATACAAAAATCCTGATAGATTTCAGCTATGCTGATTTCGTTATCATATGTCATTACCCAAGGACAATTTACCTTTTGAATAATTGAATCTTTTATCTCTTTATGATCCTTAGGCAAAAAGAAATTCTTGTATAGTTCTTTACCTTTCAAATAATAAGGTGGATCAAAGTAAACAAAAGAGTTGTTTTTGTGCTGAGAAATAACTAATTCTATGAAGCGTCGAATGTCTTTGTTGTATATTTTGATTTTCTTTTTATGTTTAATAATTTGTTCAACCTTATCAATAAGAGAATCTTTATTGTATCTTGCATCTATAAGATAATTACCGTTTTGTTCATATCCGCCAATTGGACCTGCGTTCAATATTCCTGATCTGTTTGTGCGATTCAAAAAGAATGTTGCAAAACCCAGCTCAAAAGAATACTTATCTTTCTGAGTATTATATATTTCTTTTTGACGATACCATTCTTCTATAGTGACAGGCCTTTCTTGTATTGATTTAATAAACCTACGAGGTGATTCAGTAACAGCTCTCCAGAAAGAGTATATTGCTTTATCGTAGTCGTTGATAATAATATTGTCGACAGTACCACTGAATAATAATTCTAAAGCTACACCTGCTCCACCTGCAAATGGTTCTATGTAAGTTGTAATGTTGTTTTCGACTCTATTCTCAATAATATAACGTAACAAAGGAGAAAGCTTCGATTTTCCACCTGGATATCTTAAAGGGGAAAGATTAGTAGGCAAAATAATCATCCTTTCAAAACACGATAACAAAAATAACCAACTTATGGTTGTTATATCTGTTTAGCCAACATATTTAAAAGTGGTACACATACCGAATTGCCAATCTGTTTATAAGCACTTTTTAACGGTATATCGGCAATCTTAAAATTCTTTGGGAATCCCATTAACGCCAAGCATTCTTTAGGCGTAATGGTACGGATTCCATAGTTATCTTTTATTATGGGTACTCGGTCATACCAAGTGCCCATATTTGCTTTTAGGGTAAAGCAAATACCGTCTTTGCCGGATTGTATCCCATAGTCCGAAAAACGATATATTTGATTATCGTCGGTGATTGCTTTAGCCATTTTGTTGTGTTTAGGGCTGTTCTCAGAAAGATAGTAACTGTCATCAGCCTTGACGGATTTATCAATAATATCAAAAACTCGTTTTTCCAACTTAACCATTTCAGGGAAACGATAGGATTCACATCGCTCAACGTCACGAAATGCAAGAATATAAGTCCTTGTGCGATGTTGAGGAATACCGTAATCACAAGCGTCGGCAACCAAATAACGCAGATAATACCCTCTCGATACCAACTCATTATGAATCACGTTGAAAGTGCGTCCTTTGTCGTGTTCGACAAGATTTGCGACATTTTCAAGAAAAATGATTTGCGGCTTAACTGCATCGGTAATACGCATTATATCAAAGAACAAGTTGCCACGGTTATCACTAAAACCTTTTTGGTTTCCACATATTGAAAATGGCTGACAAGGAAATCCCGCAGTAATAATATCAACCTTTGAGAGCAAAGAAACATCCAGCTTGCGAATATCGCACTCAAACAGTTTAGTATCGGGAAAGTTCAGTCTATATGTTTTACAGGCATCTTTATCCAACTCATTAGCCCATACAATTTCAAAGCCTGCCTGATGAAATCCGAGATCAATTCCGCCGATTCCTGCAAATAAGTTACCGACTTTCATATTAGCCCTTAAAACGAACCTGTAAATTAAAGTTTATGAAGTATCTGCCGTTTTCTTTGTAAACTTGCATAGCATTGTGTCTCGAAGAGGATGGAGTTTCTAAACCAAGTTTTTCCACCAGAAAGTCTTTAAACTCATCTGCGAGAGTGGTATGATATGCTAATACCTCGCCGTCAGATTTAGCAACTATGTAACCTCCCGTAACATTACTTCTACCATCCCAAAGAGTACCTAATCTCATTCCTGTAAACATATCATATAACAACTTACCGACTTTAGCTCTATATATGCTTTCTATATTTGTAAAGGAATAATTAGCAGGGTTACTTTCTACGAGATAATCTATAGCTTCCGAAAATGATGAGTGTGCAGTTTCTGCATTATTGTTCCAGTAATAATACTGTAAAATGCTTGCGAGTATGGCGGGCATTTCAACGCCACAGGAAAGAACAACATTTCGTTCTGCGTTTTCTTTAATTTGCCGATCAAAGAGGATCTCTACACCGTTATCCTTCAAATACTTCATTCTATCGGCAACGGCTATATTATATTTAATTGTACCGTCACGTTTCCTTTTTGGGGTGAAAAGACTGTTAACAGCTTCCTTCTTTTCATCATTCATATTTAATAATTCATATCTGAAGTTTGTATTGTCTTTACTTGCATTAAAAAGCGTAGCTTTATGAGCAAACTCGGATTTGCAGGAAAAACCAACATTTGAAATGATAGAGGTCCTGTAATCTGAAACTTGAAGAATAATATCTTCTGTTCCGCCAAAAAAGTTAGTAGTTTCAGACGGAGGTGCTTTTAGTTTGAAAATATGAATGCTGTTTAAAAAGGCTTCGGTTTCAGCGGATGTGATGTTTCCTCTCGGAGTTGTTTCAAATAAATTCCATAGACGATCCTTAATGTTTCTTATTTCATTATGAGTGACATCGGGGCCGCATTCTTGACCGTTTAGGTCGATTTTAATAATTTCACCTGTTTTATATTCATAAAGATTACCCGGTATTTCTTCTCGTAATATTTTAAGAATATTTAAGTAAACCGTAGGAATTAAATTCATATCTTTGTCTGCAGCATAGACTTTTCCGTCGTCTAAAAGCTTTAGAAAAATATAAATTTCTGACCATTCACCTTTATTGCCTGATAATGCAGTAGTATTGTTTTCGTTCGGCATCGTTGGATTCTCCTTGTTTTCTCTTGCACAATAATCTTAATAAGCTAAAACATCTTTTATTTTCTTTGCAATCGCTTCAATGACATTCACGGTAACGCTGTTACCGAGTTGCTTATACAAATGTGTATCTGCCAACGGTAAAACGAAATCATCGGGATAACCTTGTAATCTCGCCCACTCACGAGGTGTCATTTTACGAATGCCATAAGGGTTAATTTCGCCCTTGATATGTGTGGTTGGAACAAGATTTTTTTGCCGGTTATCTACAACAAGATTTCTTTCCCTACCCATACCGCCGCAAACAATAGCGCCTGCAACGTCGCTCCAATCTCTGATTTCAAAACCAAAGCCGTTTCCTTTTGCTTCGTGACGTTTTTTGTGGGCGACAAGGGTATCTAAATACGTTGTGCTGAGATAATACTTCGCCGGCACCGGTTCCTCTTCACGAATATTCCAAAGCTCCTGTGTGGTGTCTGTCGGTTCTGGAAATTCAAAAGTTTTCGGTGCAATATCATTGCGGAAAGCAATCAGATAAATACGCTCTCTGTTTTGAGGAACACCGAAGTCTTTGCTGTTAAGTATTTTGTCAAATACTTTATATCCTAAATCCTCAAAGGTTTTTCTGATAATTTTATATGTACGTCCTCTGTCGTGAATAGTTAATCCCTTCACGTTCTCACAAAAAATCACCTTTGGCTTATGGTAATCGCAGATACGAGCCACATCAAGAAACAATGTGCCTCTGCAAGTGCCTTTATAGTCATCATCAAATCCCTGCTTACGGCCTGCCATACTAAACGCTTGACACGGGAAACCGGCAAGACAGATATCAAACTCAGGGATTTGACTTTCATCTATTTTTGTAATATCTCCGGCGATTTCAAAAATATCGTCAAAATTTGCCCGGTAGGTTTCCTGTGCCTTTTCGTCCCATTCGCTAACGAACACGGTTTCTATCTCATCCTTGAAAGCACGGTCGAAACCTAAACGGATTCCGCCTATGCCGGCAAACAAATCAATTGACTTATAAACCATAATTCTTACTCCATTTAATATCCGATAATCAATATTCCTTTTAAAGGAATAGAAAACTTATTACTGGCATACATAGCATCAAAAAATTCGCAGACTTTTTTGTAGTCGTCATTCTTTCTGTACAGTAATCTTACTGCGATGCATAGATAGTCGGCGTCGTCCATACAACACGATTCAAAGAAGTCTTTCAGAAACTGATAGTTTGTTACTGCTCTGCCGGCTTCAACTTCAATAACAATATTATTACTTGGATTAAATGCATCTGCTTCAAAGTTTAGTGATGGTTTACCGCATTCGCCGTATAATACAGGCATTTTGATCTTATCTTCGTCACGCTTACTTTTTTCAACGGAATATCCAATTTTTTCAAGTCCGTTTGCTATCGAATGCAATACTTCATCGCTTTTTAATTTGTGTTCAGACGAATTAATACGATTGTTGTTACGATTAAATACATCAATAACATTAAGTAAGTCATCTGTTATTCTTTGGTTTCTCGGAAAATATGACCACTTCATTTTATACTCCTAACAGCTGCTTCTATTTTATCGGCACAGCCTAACAAGTCTTTTTTGATCTCATTACCCCAAAATCTTAATACTATCCATCCCTCGGATGTGAGCTTTTCGGTTACCTCACGATCACGTTGCATATTCTTTTCAATTTTAGGTATCCAAAAATCACGATTGGACTTAATCTCTTTGTTTTTGTTTTCCCAATCATATCCGTGAAAAAACTCGCTGTCACAGAATACGGCAACCTTTTTGCCGATAAAGGCTATATCGGGTTTCCCGTAAACGGTTTTAGCGTTTTTTCTGTATCGTAAACCTCTGTGCCACAATTCTTTTTGCAGCATTGTTTCGATTTTGGAGCCTTTGTTTTTTACCGCTTTCATATTACGGCGACGTTGCTCCGGAGTATGATTGTCCATCCGTGTCACTTCTTGTCAGTTTATCTTTTTATTTTATCATATTTGAATTGTCTTATCAACCTTTAAATATGATGATTTTACGTCTGCTTTCAGCAGGCGTTATTTTTTTGTTTGCAAAAATTTTTGAAACAGACTTAAAAAATGACCTTTCCCATTGGGTATAGGTGAAGGGGCAAATATTTTTATAAATATTTTTCTCGATAGGGTGTATATTTTGCAGGACTTTTTTGCATTAAGGGTGAGGGGATAATTTTTTATCGAATACATCTTTTCATGAACAAGTGAGGAAAAATTTTAGTTTGGGGTTGCAAAATACCCCTTCCCATTCCAAATAAGTGAAGGGTTTTTGAAAAAGTTTCAAAAAAGACTTCAAAAATGACCTCTCTCATTAGGTATAAGTGAGAGAAAATAATTTTTTCTCAAAATGGGGTAACAAAATCCGCTCCCCAGTGGGTAATAGTGAAGGGGATTTTTTAAAACTGAATATTGTACAAAAACATGGTGATGAATTTGTGCAAAGCTACAAAAATAAAAAAGTTTCCTTATTAGGGTTCGTTTTTTTTCTCTCCCAGTGGGGATAAGTGGAGGGGTTAATATGCGACTCGTTGTACTGCGCAAAAATCGAATAGCTCTTTTGTGCAAAACGCAGATTTAGTAAAGAATTATTGATAACCCCCCCGAAAGGTCTCATTTTGTCCATATAAGTGAAAGGCTTTTTGAAAGGAAGTGATGCCCACCGAAGCAAACCTACAATTGAATAGCTGCCAAGCGAAGGATAAACCGCCACGACCTCTACGGATCGAGCGCAGCCGGAAGGCTGACGGCACAGCGTCGAGCAGGATTGCCTGTCAGGAAAGTACGCTTTGGCAGTGCTGACACACAACATACAGTTTGATGTCACGCTTTTAAGTTCTCACAAGCCGCTCTGTATGCGTCCTCTGAGCGATGAAACGCCCGAAGGGTAGTAATTATATTACCAACCACATTTTCAGACTTATTAAGCGTGACAGTGTTAGATGTCTGATGATATTTTAGAAAACCAACACAATAGAACATTGCACAAAAACACAACCTCGCTTTTGTGCAAAACGCAGATTTATCAAAGAACTTTTGAAAAACACCCTGCCAAAAGGCTTCATTTTGTCCATATAAGTGAAGGGCTTTTTCTAAACAAAAAATTGCACAAAAACAATACACCGAATTTATGCAAAGCTACAAAATTAAAAAAATTGTCCAATTATGGTTAATTTTTGAACGCTCCCATTCCCTTATATATGGAGGACAAAAACAAAACTGAATAATCAACAAAAACCGAATAGCTCTTTTAAAAAACAGATTTTTCAAAAACTTTTTTTGAAAAAGGCTTATATTTGCCCCGACTTTTTTGCGTATAGGGTGAAGGGCTATTTAGAAAGGAGGTGATGCCCACCGAAATAAACCTACAACTGAATAGCTGCCAAGCGAAGGATAAACCGCCACGACCTCTACGGAGCGAGCGCAGCCGGAAGGCTGACGGCACAGCGTCGAGCAGGATTGCCTGTAAGGAAAGTACGCTTTGGCAGTGCCGACAACAAATACAGTTTGATGTCACGCTTTTTAAGGCTCACAAGCCGCTCTGTATGCACCCTCTGAGCGACGAAAGGAGTGCAGGAGAGTAATTATATTACCAACCGCATTTTCGGACTTATTAAGCGTGACAGGAAAGGAGGTCAAATGCTCATTGAAATTAAAGCAGGACAGTTTCGGAAGGTCAGCCGCTTGGTCAGGCGGGAGTGCTGCAACTGTATGGACGGCAACTGTCTGTTGCTCGACGACGGAGAAACGCATACCTGTGTGCAGTTGATTTCCAAGTATCACATCTTCTGCAACCATTTCAAGGACGCTGTGCTTCCTCTCGACAAGGAACTGTACCGGGAGCTGATCTGCGGCAACGATTACAAGCGCTGTCAGAGCTGCGGCTCACGCTTTTATTCCAAGGCTCGCAACAAACGCTATTGCTATCATTGCGCCGAACGAATCAAGCGGCAGAAGTCAGCCGAACGCAAGCGCCGTCAGCGTGAACGACAGAAGCAGCTCCTATATATAAATAACTAAATAGACAAATAAAAAAATAACTAACCGAAAAAGAAGAAGTTTATCTTAACACACCTACCTATATGGGCGGCAAAAACTTTTCTTTTCGGGAAGTAGAAAGGAGAACCAAATGAACGACAACGCAAAGGTTTTTTCGCTCATTGAGATGAGAGAAATGATGATCGACACCTCGGACTATCAGATGATGGAAGAAGTAGGAGAGTTTACCGGAATACTTGAAATGAAAGCGCAGGGACACAAGAAATCCATCCGTATTTTCCTCACCCTCGACGACGGAAGAAAAATCATCACACCGATTTTCTGGTGGCAGTCTTACCTCGGATTTTACTATATGCCAATCGGCACGAAGCTCCGACTTTTTTATTCGGAAAGTAGTCTGAACAAAATCTATCTGGAGAAGGTGGAAGTCATTGAAAATGTATAACGTGGCTACACGACACTACACAGGACGTTAGTCTTATGGTGTAGCGAGCATAGGTTTTGTAATGCCAAAACCGGCGGCTGAAAAGCCGAGATGGGCAGCAGCCCCTGTAACCCCAATTCAGGAAGGAAGTTTTACAATGCGAAAGCGCAATTTTAACATCAATGTCAGAGTAACCGAGAACGAGAAAAAGCGGCTGAAAAGAGCCGCAAGACACTATGGAATCTCGCTCTCGGAGTATCTGAGAAAGGTCGGTTTGAACAAAAACCTGACCGAAAAGCCGAGCCAAAAACTCTACGAAGTGTACGCTTCGGTGAACGATTTGCGGAGCAATTTGTATCCGCTTGAAGGAAGAATTTTGGAGAGAAAGCTCTCGGAAATCGAGCAAAGAATTCTCTCCGCATACCACGAGCGAAAGGAGGACGACAGCGGTGGCGACAACGAAAATTTGGGCGGTTAAGGACAACTTGGAGCGCACGGTGAACTACGCCGTCAACCCCGAAAAGACGATTGATCCCGATTTGAAAAAGGCAATTCACTACGCCGGTGACGAAGCAAAAACGGAGAGCCGTTGCTATGTAACGGGTGTAAACTGCAACGCCGATACTGCCTTTGAGGAGATGAGCGCCGTGCAGGAACGCTTCGGAAAAACAGGCGGTAACGTCGCCTATCACGCTTATCAGAGCTTTAAAACAGGCGAGATTACGCCGGAGCTTTGCCACGAAATCGGCGTTAAGCTTGCCAAGAAAATGTGGGGCAATGAGTATCAGGTATTGGTTGCGACGCACCTGAACACAGGCACCCTGCATAATCACTTTGTCGTTTGCAGCACTAATATGTGGACAGGCAAAAAGTTTGATTGCAACGAGGGAGCCTACTGGAAATTCCGTGCTTTGTCGGACGAGCTTTGTGCCGAACATAATCTGACCGTTATCAAAAATCCGACAGGCAAAACGCCGAGGAGCATTTACTTTGCGGAGAAAAACGGCAAGCCGACGACGTTCAATGTGCTGAGAGAAGCGATTGATTACGGTATTGAGCACTCACGCAGCTTCGAGTATTTCAAGTGGATTATGAAGGATATGGGCTATATTATGTGCCTGAATCCGAAGCACCGTTACTGGACAATTCGCTCCGCCAACAGCAAGAAATCGGTGCGAATGTACCGCTTAGGCGACGAGTACAACAACGAAGCAATCCGCCGCAGAATCCACGAAAACAATACGCAGCATTGGCGAAACGCCGCTGAGTATGAGTACAGCCGCAAGCAGATGAAGCGCTTTAAGCCGAGGGTATTTGTGTTCCGTGGCAGCTTTAAAAAGCTCAAATCCTTCGGAGGTTTATACGCCAAATATCTGCACTATCTTTATCTGATGGGCAAGCTGCAAAAGCGAAATCAGCGCAAGCCGTTGTCGCCCGAAATGCGTGAAGCGTGGCGGCATTTGGACAGATTTTCACGGCAAGTGACGTTGGTTTCAAACAAGAAGCTGAACACGCTTGACGATGTAAAAACCTTTATTGCCGATACCGACAAGGAGATTAAAGAAGTTACCGAGCTGCGTGAGAAGGTATATAACAAGCTACGTCACTGCGATGACGATGACAGAATCAGGGAGCTGAAAAAGAGCCGTGACGATTGCACAACACTCTTGCGGCAGCTCCGTAAAGAAAAGAAAATCGCCCTCACAATCATAGAGGACGAGCCGAAGATTAACGAAAATATCCGCTGTGAAATACAAGCGCAAAACCTCGCAAGAGGAAGGAAACCAAAAGAACGAAAGAAGGTGTATGAGAGATGAAAATAGCAATTAACAAGCTTCATCCGTTCTATAATCATCCCTTTAAGGTGATTGATAACGCAGAAATGGATGATCTTGTTTTAAGTATAAAGGAGCAGGGAATTCTTGCTCCAATCATAGTCAGACCGCTTGAAAACACAAGCGATGAATTTGAAATTATATCGGGACACCGCCGCTATCGTGCCGCCCAATTATTAGGGCAGAAAGAGGTTGAAGTTAGCGTTCGTGATGTAAATCGTGACGAAGCCGCCGTAATGCTGGTGGACAGCAACCTGCACCGCAGCAGAATTCTGCCAAGCGAAAAGGCTTTTGCTTATAAGTTGAAGCTGGAAGCATTGAAGCGTCAGGGAAAGAGAAGTGATTTAACTTTGTCGCAATTTGCAACGAAGTTGGATACCGCTTCCGCTGTCGGTCAGGACGCAGGAGAAAGCCGTGATACGGTTTACAGATATATTCGTTTGACCAAGTTGATTCCGGAACTTTTGCAGTTGATGGACGAAGAAAAAATCGCTTTTTCTGTCGGAGTAGAATTGTCTTATCTGTCTGAGAATCACCAGCGCAGATTATTTGAAATCATAGAAAGAGACAACTGCACGCCGTCGTATTCTCAGGCATTCCGAATGCATCGTGCGTTTAAGGATAATTGTCTGGACAGCCGTTTGCTCGAAAGAATTATGTCCGAGGAAAAACCCAATCAACGTGAAGTGCTTAAAATCTCGATGGAGAAAGTAAGGCGTTTTGCGCCCAAAGCCAGCAATACACAGCTCGAGGATTTTGTTATAAAAGCTTGCGAGCATTACAGAAGATATTTGAATAAAAACCGTGACAGAGGGAGGTGAAAATGATGACCGACAAGGCTTATGAAATGTTTTCCGATTACGAAGATGTCGTAACAGTTGATGATGTTATGAAGATGCTTCATATCGGTAAAAATTCTGTGTATGATTTGCTGAAGAATCACAGAATTGAATCTATAAAGGTAGGAAGCAGATATGTTATACCAAAGAAAAGTGTTATCAATTTTCTTAACATATAAGTTCATTTAATCCGCACATTTGATATTTGAGAGCCTGTTGTGATATTCTATATACACAGCGGGCTTTCATCCAAATGAAAGGAGACACTTTGAAAAACACAACTGAATTATTCGCTGAATACTGTGACGTCGTATCGGTTGACGATGTTACGAAAATGCTAAAGCTCAGCAAAGTAACTGTTTACAAGTTATTAAAATCCGGCAAAATCCGAACTATTAAAGTTGGCAAGAGATACATTATCCCAAAGAGATGTGTTTCGGAATTTCTTGAAAGCTGTTATATAGGAGGATGAATTGTATGGATAAAACAAAAGAAACTTTTGCAGAGTATAAAGACGTTGTCACAGTATGCGAGGTAATGGAAATGTTAGGTTTGGGAAGAGTAGCTGTCTATCGCTTGTTGCGTGGAGGAATTATCCGCACAATCAGGGTAGGCAAAAAGTATATCATTCCCAAGCAGAGCATTATCGACTTTATCTCAACAGGAGAATCATTTTTTAGAAAGGGTTAATTATTTTGGAAGGAAGCTTAATAATAAAAGGCAATTATTACTATGCCAAATTTCGTGTCAACGGCAAACAGAAAATGATTGCCACCAAGATACCCGTTAAGGGTAACAACAAACGCCGTGCAATTGAGAAGATGAAAGAAATCATTGAGAGCTACAAGGATATCAACCTTGAATGCGACGATGTTCTCTTTACCGACTTTCTCGACAAATGGCTGAAAGGTATCAAGGGAATCATAAAACCTTCTACGTGGGAATCTTACGACAAAACCGTGAGTGGCAAGCTAAAGCCCTATTTTGAGTCAAAGAGGTACAAGTTCAAGGATATGAAGCCGGAGGTATTCACCAAGTATTTTGTATTTCTCTCTCAACACGGTAAGTCAAACGGCAAGGGCGGTTTAGGCTATAAAACGGTCAAAAACATCCGGGGAGTGTTGTCGTCGGCGTATGAATACGCTCTTGAGAATCGCTACGTTAATGAGAATCCGGTATTAAGGAGCCGTATGCCGTCATTTCCGCACAGCATCAAGAAGGACGTACCCGAATACAATGCACAGCAAGTCAGGAAACTCCTGCTTTACGCAAAGGAACACGAGAGCCATACCTACATATTTCTGCTTTTAGCCCTATATACAGGGCTGAGAAAGGGCGAATTGCTCGCCTTAACGTGGGAGGATATAGACTATGACAAAAAGCTCCTGAACGTCAACAAGAGCAGAACAGGCAGCCGCAAGAACGTGACAATGCAAATCACAACGCCAAAGACAAAGAGCAGTAACCGCAAAATTCCGATAAACGATTTTGTGATCGGAGAGCTGAAAGCCGAAAAGCAAAGGCAAGAAGAATACTCCAAACTGCTTGGCAACGGCTACGACAAAAGCCACGACTTCATTGTGCGCACCGTTCTCGGAAAGCCGTATGTCAATCTCAGCGCAATCAACCGTGTGGTAAACCGTCTGACAGAGAACGCAGGCTTACCGCATTGTACGATTCACGGCTTTCGCCATTCTGTGGCGAGTATCCTTGACGACAACGGCGTGCCGATTCAGGACATCTCCGTTTTGCTCGGACACGAAAGCGTAAACACCACCGAGAGAATTTATATCAACCGCCGCAAGACCGCAAAGGAAGCGACGATTAACACTCTCGACAGCGCCATAAATTTGAACATCGCATAAAGGTGGTATAATTTTTGGTAGAATTAAAAGAGAAAAGGCTTCGGAAATCGCTTTCCGAAGCCAAAAATCACTGGCAGGGGCAGAAGGACTTGAACCCTCGGCACGCGGTTTTGGAGCGACTGTTGAAAGCTCAAAACTGCATAGACAAGCCACTATTTAAGCCAAATTCATAGCATCAAAATTACATTTTCGTGGTTTTGATGCTTTTTTGATGCTATTGGTATTTTTAAGCTTACAATATAATAGCTGATGACTTTTTTATTCTATAGAAATTTCAAATGCTGACGGTATGCTAAAATAACATCCTTTATTGCAGTGTATGGTAACATGCTAAAATCAATCTGTCAATCAATTCATAACTCAAATTTTGCGCCGCTGTAAACAAAGAATACAAAGCGGAAACAGATTCGTTTTATTTTTTCAGTATATTAAACTATATGTTTTTGCTGATTTTTACATATTCTCGCAGATATTTGAATGGGAAAGGTACAACGGTATATTGACCGTTGCGTACAAATTCAACGGAGAGAAGTGGTAACAGGTCCTTGAATTCCATTTTCTTTTCTGATATTATTTTACGAATAATACAAGCTCTGCTGACACCGGATCTTCTAAGCGATTTTTCTCCTGCATAATAGTACACTTCTTCACCCTCTTCAAGAACAAAATCCTTTTTAAAACAGCATATATTTACGATATTACTCATAAGGTATTCGTCATTTTTTAGACTTTGGATTCTCGGATGCATCCACACACCATATTTATCGCGCATATACTTATTTAGATCAATAGCATACTTTTTTTGCATATTCATAAATCTGCGAATTTCATACTTTGTAAGAACAGGTTGCTGCTCTCTTATAATTGCTATAAGATTGTTTGTTTCATCAGCGTACTGTGGATATTCTGATGAAAATGCATTAATCATATTAATTAGATTTTCTTTTCGTACTGCTGTGTTTGGGTTGGTTTCTTTAAGTGCCATGTTAAGTTTGTAAATGTCAGGAATGGTAAATTCGCAGGTCCTCACAATTGCGTGTATATTATTAATATCAGAAAACATAAGACCTTCAACACTGTTACATACCCTGCTGTTTTCTTTGTTGTATTCTGAATACATAAGCATTATTCGTTCTTTATCAGTACTTTCTGTGGGTTCAATATCATTAAAGGTTTCAAAATTCAAATCACCTGTTGGTGTTACTGTCATCATATTGTATTCAAAGTGAGAATCAGGGTATGTATATCCTTCTATCTTTTCTCTTGTTACAAACGACCAGGTTTTGTCTGTCTTTAGTTGTGTCCAATCATAAATAGAGAGTTTACGACTATAAATATCCCCTTTAATTATTAATTCCTGGACTACCTTTTTTACCATGTTTCTTAATTTTTCCTCGCTATGGTTTTCAACTATAATATGTTGAACAATCAGACCGTTGTTATCATCTTTGTGTGGGTCCGGTAACTTATTATTTTCATAGTATTTCTCACCATAGATAATACGGATATTGTAACCGCTTTCTGAGGTTGTATCTATCAGAGGGTGTATATTGTAATCACTTTCAAGAATGCGAACAATGCTGTCAAGCATTGATTCGGACTGTTTGTCCTTGCAGTAGTCGGATATGGTAACGTCTTTTTCACTAAGCATTTTTCCGAATTCTTCTACGCTGATTTCAGTCTTTTTGCTTTTTTTAATTTCCGTTTTATCAACAGCATCGTATGAGTCATATTCAAGTGTTAAGTAATCAGACAGTTTTAGCTTTACATCTTCAAGAAACTTATTCATTATACCCAGTTTGCTTCTGGAAAATTTTTCTGGGTTTTCATAACATAAAAATTCTACCGTATTGTGGGAATTTTTATATGAACCCAGCGCAAAGGTGTCCTTTAGGTCAACTTTGTCACTTTTCAGTTTTTTTCTGAAAGCTCCTGTTTCGGCGTCTATTATGTAGAAACTGCCCTGTTTTGAATAACTGTTTTTCCTGAATGTCTTGACATCAAGGGTTAAGTACATTCCCGGCTTAAGTGAAATCTGGAGGAATCGGAACATATATATTTCTTTAGTTGATTTGTCTCTTATCGGGGATGTGCTGTCGCCATAGTATAACTTACCTGTAAGATTATTATAGGAGAACAACTCTCTTTTAGGAGTTTTCATAGAATTTATAAGCAGTTGCGCAAGAAGTCTGTCATTGTAATAGAAAACTCTGTTTCTTTCAGCCTTATCCAGCACATTGATTTTTTCTACGGTAACATTTGGATACTGCTCTTTTATTTCTCTGCTAAAATTGAGATTATATGCTTTGCCTTTTTGAAAGAGGACAAGTGCTTCTTTTCCAAAAGAATGTTGTACTGCAAGTGCCTTGTATTCAGCGGTAGGAATATCAAGGATATTTGTATTGTATAAACCTGTTGTACCTTTGACAAAGTAAATGTCAAAATCCCTTTCTATATTTTCATAGTTGTATTCTGCTCGAAACTTGTTGGTAAGTATCATAAAAAATCTTCACTCCTTATCATATCAATATTTGCGGTTATTGGTTTTCCGTCTTGGTCAATCAATCCCGGAATCTCTACAATTTTTCCGTCACAACTTATAGTAGGTTTCGTATTGCTGTTTCCTACAAGGTTGATTATATATGCCCTTTTGCCTTTAATAGTATCAAGTTTTTGCCGTATTCTTTCAGTAGTGCTTTCTCTGTCCTGTAGGTATGTAGGTTTCCAGTTTTTGAAGTCGACATAAATACCGTCATTAAGTTCAAAATCAAAGAACTCAAATCTATCAGGGTCATTAATTGGCTTTAATTTCATTCCCCGTTCTCTGCTTAGTATAAACTCGCCGCAGACTTCTCCTAATGCACCTTTATAGATGTTGTGGAAAAGCACCGGGCTCATCATATACATATTTTTTTCAAAAGTTGTTGCATAACCTAATTTAATGAAGTGTTCTCTCATACCGCTATATTTCATCGCGTATGGAAGATAAGAGTTTTTCTCTCCTGCCTCATAAATAATAGTTTCGTTTGTTATACCCTTCATTTTTGCTCTGCCACTGTTTTGAAAGTCAATTTTACTTGTACCAAAATCAATAATTACATCATCAAAATCATAGTACTGAGAGTAAAGGTATTTGTTGATTTTTTTACCGGCAGTAATATAAAGCATTTTCAAATTATAGTCAGCATTATATTGGCTTTGATTTGCAGTAGGAAAAGTCAACACCAGCTCTCTTAATTCATGCCATATTTGCATACTCCTTTCGTTCCATTTTCTGTAAAGCAAGCCTTTAATAGTCCACATTCCGGTTGAAGATATTTTTTCTGCAGTATTAAGGATGCGCTGCCGTTCATCCGAATAATCACTTCCAAGAGTTTCTCTCAAAACAGCAATAGCCTCCAGCTCAGGCGACATTATTCTTTTCCGTAGTTCACCGCTATATATCTTTTCAAGCAGCTTGTCCTCAATGTAAATATTAATGTTTCTGTTTTTCACAAATGTGCGGCACATTCTGCCTACTGCCTGAATGACTTCTCTTGTTGCCTGCATACGGATACTTTTAATTTTATATAGTTCATTATTTTCATAGGCATGCCCTGTAGAGTAGGAATTAAAGGCTGTTCTAATAAGACTATTAAGTTGTGAACGCTTGATTTCTCCGTTTTCATACAGACTTTCTATTTGTACCAACATACTTATCAGCTGGTTAACTGTAATTTTTTCATCTGTATAAATATTGGTAGTAAGATTTGTAATATTTCCAAGATACAGAGCATCAATATCCTTTGTAAAGTGGCGTTTATCCTTTGGATTTTTACATTCGGCAAGTTCAATATAGTTTGTTTTGTCTGTAACTGCATATTGCAGATTTTGCCCTGCGCCGATTGTACTGTAAGAAGAAATTATAAGAATTTTTTCTCCTTGCTCCAATTTATTAATCAGAACTTTTTTATCCTCTTCAAAATTTTTGCTTTTAAGCACAAACAGTGTATCTGTTGCGTTATAGTTTAGTCCGCAAAATAAAATTGCCTTTTTCATTAATCCTAAAAGCAGATTATAGTTCATAGATGCTTTGTTTTCCTCAGGAAGAGCCATTCCAAGGTAAAGCATGGATTTTAGTGTTGTATTTTTAAGGAAGGATACCATAGCATACAGAATATTGCAGTACCTGATTCGGTAATATATTTCTTCGCACTCATTGTCAATAATATTACCGCATACCATTGCAAAATCATTGTTTCCAAATAATTCTCTGCAAATATCTTCACTTCTGCTTTCACTGTACTCAGTACTGATAACTTCGGTACTAAGACTAATTCCTTTGTCCTTGTATGGTTCATAAAGCCTGAACATCTGTTTTTTAACTCTGTCTTTCATATCTTCAGGTGTAGAATGAAAGTCGTTCTCCAGATAGTTTCTGAGATAATCAAGATTGTAGTTGCCGACAACAGTAGGTATTTCAGCGGTAGCTGAAAGTCCGATGACAGCATTGTGCTTTGAAATATATCCTATAATTTTTTCAGGTGTATCATATAGTTTTATAAAACGGAGATTTGTAAAGTCAAAGTGTGAGTCACTATCTTCAAATTCAAAGATTTCAATTCCTTTTTGGTAGAAAGAATCGTCTGGAATATTGTGTTTTTCTTTCTGACTTATTTTCTGCTCACATAATTCACCAAGCAGGAGTTTGCTTTGGTTACTGCTAAGCTCAAGCTTTTTCATAATAGTAGATATAGCATTTTCAATAGTCATAGCATCAGCAATAAACGGTCTTTCCTTGTTGATGATGTTCATATATTCATTAGCCCAGTGAAAAAGAAATCTTCTGAAGTGAAGTAAAAATCTGTTAATATCTCTTAAAAAGCTATAAATTACAATATCGTCTTTTTTGCGGTTTTCAAAGAATGTTTTTTTATCCTCAAAGAAAACCTTAACAATGTTTTCCTCCTTATCCTTTGTTGCACGAATATACTTTGCATTTCCATTTAGTATAGAGTGGTAGGTAGCATCCTTGAACAGGAAATTTTGTTTTCTGTCAATATGATTTTCGTTTACCTTTATACTCAGATTAGTGTGATATTTATTGGCAATTTCATCCGCCTCTTTTTTCAACTTTGCAAAGGTAATTATTTTACCTTTACTATAGTCAATTGAGTCAATAGCCTTTTTAAGATTGTTTGAAAAATAATCCGTGTTAAAAGTTCTTAATATCTGTCTGAAAACAGAAATATAATCTTCTCGAACTGAAACAGCTCTTTCAATCAGCTCATTTTCAATAGTGGATTTTGTCGCATCAAATTCATCAACAATAATGATTGAATCGGTAAATAAAGGAGATTTTATAAATTCATAACTAGGTTCTACTATAACAGAATTTCGCTTCATAAATTTGCTGATACTCATAAGAATAATCTTTCTTTCATCAGTAAATACTGCAGGATAAAGTGCACCTATCCACTTGTAATTTGCATCATTCTTTATTGCTTTTAGCTTGTCTTTTTTATTTGAAAACCTCTTTTTCAGTGTATCGGAAACAAAGTGCCTGAAATTTCTTTCTGCCCTGTTAACATTATCAACTAACATCTGTTGATATTGAGTATCGTTTATATTGCTGTTTTTTATTTTTGTGTAATTTCTTATTGTTTTTTCAAGTTCATAATATTCAGCGGATATAAATTCTTCAGGAATATCAAGAACAGGGATTTTATCTACAACTTCAGCAAAATTTGAACGTATTCGCAGTACCTCTTTATTGTATAATTTTTCATCATTATATGCTCTTTTTAAATCTTCTTCTGGAAGATTTTTGTTGAGGGTTGTAAGGTATATTATTTTTCTTGTGTTATTAGGATTTGCGGCATATTCTCGCATACAATTTGTGATTGTGTAAGTTTTTCCGTATCCTGTGGGAAGTTCACAAAGAAAAAGGCCGTTTACATTGTCGTTTAAAACTGAGTCTATGTATTGTTTCGTAGTTATCACCTCGTTAAGATTTGTCACTATATAGTATAACATAATAAAAAGGATAAATAAGGGCATATAGTACCCCCTATTTATCCTTGACATAAATCTATATTCTTTTTTAAAAGTTCGAGCATTTTTGATTTCACATTATCGGGCTGTAAAATCTCTACATTACCAAGACCAATTATCCATCCTAAAAATATATTAGACGGAACAGCATAAAAGGAAACCTGTAAATATTCTGTTTGCTCGTCATCACAAATTTCAATGTTTGTACCAAATTGGTCAAGAAATGCACCTACCAAGTATTCGGGTATTTTTACAGTAATACATTCTTCTTTCCCGGAAAACATGCCGATTCTTCGGGATACATATGTATCCGGATTGAATTCTGAAAACTGTTCCTTTCCTCTTATTTCAAATTCCAACTGTTCAATATGGTAGAGTTTGTCAACTCTGTAAACTCTTTCTTTAAGAATACCATCAGTTTCCTTGGTGTCATATCCATAAAGATAATATCTACCGTCTGCCCAAATAAGTGTAAACGGATTTAATGAATATGATTTTCCATTTCTGTTTTTCAGGACCTTATCCTTAGTCCAATGACGGTATTCAAAGGAAATCTGTTTTTTATTATTTATTGCGTGCATAATATTATTTATGTTGATTAGTATTCTCTTGTTTTCACTTTTTGCAATATTGATACCTAAAATACTCCTGTCTAATACTTCTGCATCATATATGCTGACGGTGCTTCTCAACTTCTTTGATATACTATCCGCAATGCCGTTTGGAATAATATTAGAGGCATAAATAGAGTCTAACAATAATTTTATTTCGGCGTTTTGTAAAAGACGGTCTCCTATAAAGTAGGTAGCATTTCTACCTCTGCCTGAAATTATTTCTACGCCAAAATCTTCACGCAGTAATTTAATATCTCTTTTTACAGAGTCATGTTCACATTCAAATCCTTTGTTGTAGAGCTTTTGTAAAATCTCCTCCATAGATAATTGATGATCTTCATCAGTGTATTTTTCCAGTATTCTGTATAGCATTAATATTCTGCTCTTATTTCTGCTCAAAGTATCCTCCATAATATTTTGGTAAGTATATTCTTTATGTTTAGTATATCACCTGAAAATAGTGTGTTCAAGGAAAAAATAACTTTTACAAAAGAAAGTGAGTTTTTTCTTATGGATAAAATACATAGATCTGAATTTTCTTTTTTATATAAAAATAGTATTGCTATTATTCCAGAATTAGAATATAATAAAAACAGTAATATTTGAGGTGATAGAATGCTTGCTTATATGACTGCTGGTGAAGCCGCAGAAAAATGGAGTATATCCCATAGGAGAGTTATAACTTTGTGTCAGGAAAACAGAATTCCCGATGTAGCTATGCTCGGAAATATGTGGATAATACCAAAGGACGCTGTAAAGCCTGTTGACGGAAGAACAATAAGATATGACAAGAAAAATCCTGCAAAACCCTTTGTGAAATGGGCAGGCGGTAAAGGACAGCTGTTGCCTACAATCAGAAAATTCTATCCTGCCGGAATGGGAACAACCATACGCAAATATTGTGAGCCTATGGTCGGAGCAGGAGCTGTGCTGTTTGATATTCTCAACACATATGAAATGGACGAGGTCTATATATGCGATACGAATGCCGAGCTGATGAACGCTTACATAGCAGTAAAAGAAAATGTAAATCAGTTAATAGAATTGCTGATGAAGTATGAAAATGAGCACCTTAAAAGAGATGATGAGGGCAGAAAAGAATACTATTATCAGCAGAGAGAGCGGTTTAACGCAGAAATTCAGAAACCGGATGAAAACAATTCGTTGTTGAGGGCAGCATTGTTTATCTACCTGAACAAGACCTGTTTCAACGGTTTGTATAGAGTCAACAGAAAAGGCTTGTATAATGTGCCGATGGGAGCTTATAAAAATCCGAAAATCTGCGATATTGATAACCTCAAAAAAACTTCAGAGCTTTTGCAATGCGTTACTATTATGACAGCCGATTATACTTGCATTGAAAATGTAGTTGATGAAAACACTTTAGTATATTTCGATCCGCCATACAGACCGCTGACAAAGACGTCTGAATTTACGTCATACAATGCTGATGACTTTAATGATGAAGATCAGATTAAATTAGCCGAATTTATTAAATCACTTAAAACAGCGAAGGTAATGGCAAGTAATTCAGATCCGAAGAATGTAGATGAAAATGACGAATTCTTTGATGGCCTGTATGCCGGGCTTAACATAAATCGAGTGTCGGCAAACAGAGCTATTAACAGCAAAGGCAAAGGCAGAGGGAAAATAAAAGAGCTTTTGATTACAAATTATTAAAAAAAGGTGGGTGAAATGATGCCATATGGTGAATATGCAGAATGTCCAAACTGTGGTAAAATTGCTCACGGAGAAGAAGAAATAGAAGAGCTTTTTGGTTACAGAAATATAGGCGATGAAAAAATCATTCCGCAGTCTTGGTGCAAAGAATGTAGGAGTGATAGTTAAATCCCTAACAAAAGTGCTGATGGTGCAGAAAAATTTTTTATGCACTATCAGATTAATACTTAATACCCTATATATGATTATTTGAACTGCGCAATATGTGCAGTTTGTTCCTTTGGAAAGAAGGTCAATAACTATGAAGTTAAAAGAAGCACAGGCAAAAATTAAAACCATTTGCAATATCCCTTTTGCGGATATTTTTGAAGAGTTAGATTTTCCTATGATTATCAAGAACAAAGGCAAAACCGGTCAATTACTGGAAATGGCTTTAGGAAAGAAACTTGATAATGCAAACATCGACTTTGAGGACGGAGAACTAAAGAGCAATAAATGTGATGCAACAGGTAGACCTCTTGAGACAGTTTTTATTACGCAAATTGCAAGTATTATTGACGAACTAATTGTTGAAAAACCGTTTGAAGAAACACACTTATACGAGAAAATCAACAATATGTTGTATGTACCTGTTTGCAAAGTCGGAGATCCGCATAACTGGATGTTTCTTGATGCAATTCATATTGATTTGTCAAAACCCGAGTTTTCTTCTCTTTTGAACATTTGGAGAGATGATTATTACTCTATTTGCAGACAGTTAAAAGAACACATTGAAACATCAAAGGATGGATTTATACATACATCAAACGGTAGGCATATTCAGGTTAGGAGCAAGGACTCTAAGCCTTATCATCCAATTTATTCAAAAATATACGGACGGAAAGTTTCAAACAAAAACCATGCTTTTTATTTTCAAAAGCAATTTGTTTATGATGTAAGAATTGCATATGGAGGTTAACATGGCATTGCATAATATTGAATACAATCTTCAATCTGATAATAGAACTGGCATCAGAATAGAAGTTGCTAAATTATTTACTTTAGAAGAACCCAGAATTGGTAAAGGTGAAAATTGTTCCAAATATCACTATATCGTAGAGCACTATGGTGAATATTCAATTGTTCTCAAAAGGCCAACAGGTTTGAACAAGGGTTTTGATTTTACGGTAAATATTAGTGGAATGTATTTTAAAAAGAATAGAAGGTATAGTAACCCTTCTCATAATGATATATTTAAAGTTTTTAACTATGTAAAAAACAACTATGAGCATGAATACGATATAGTTGCGAAGCAAATTATCAATATTTTTCAAATTAATGAATATAGTTTTAAGGGATTAGAAAATGTAGTTTTTCCGGATGGAGATGGAATATTAAGACCTATTGCAATTATTTTACTTGCCATTAAGTGGTTATTTATAGAGCAGGATATTACATATTGGAATTGGTCAGGAAGAAATATGTTATATAACCATCTTATAGAAATGGGGCTTGTATAGTGCCGAATAAAAAGATAACTAAATGGGAACCTGAAGATTTTGAATTGGAAATGACAACGCATTGGTCGTTTCCGAAACGTGGAGATTGGGCAACTCACGATGCAAAGTGGAGAGGTAACTGGTCGCCGTACATTCCTCGCAATATTCTTCTCCGCTATTCAAAAGAAGGAGATTTAGTGCTTGATCAGTTTGCAGGCGGCGGAACAACGCTTGTTGAAGCAAAGCTACTGAATCGTGATATAATCGGAGTGGATATTAACGATGTTGCTTTAGAACGGTGCAGAGAAAAGATTGATTTTGATTACGAACCTGCAACAGGAAAAGTGTATATAAAAAAAGGCGACGCACGAAATCTTGAGTTTATCCCTGATGAGAGTATTGACCTGATATGCACTCATCCACCCTACGCTAATATCATCAAATACAGCGACGGTATAGACGGAGATTTATCTCAACTCAAAGTCAAGGATTTTCTTGAAGAAATGAAAAAGGTTGCAGCCGAAAGTTATCGGGTACTAAAGAAAGATAAGTTTTGTGCAGTGCTTATGGGAGATACCCGTCAGAAAGGGCATATGGTTCCGATGTCTTTTGAGGTAATGAAAATCTTTCAGGACGCAGGTTTTAAGCTAAAAGAAATCATCATAAAAGAACAGCATAATTGCAGGGCAACAGGCTATTGGAAAACAAACAGCGTGAAATATAACTTTTTGCTCATCGCACATGAGTATTTATTTGTGTTTCATAAGTAAAGTGATGACTTAAACTGAATAAAAAATTTAAAGAGGAAATCACAAATCGTGGTTTCCTCTTTAAATATGTTAATGGTATATTTTCAAAATCTGCGTTGCTAAACAAAGATTGAAAGGTAATTACATATTTTAACCGGTCAAATACAAGTGATTTTAAATAACTTATGTCCATTCATTGACAAAAACATTAAAAAGATATAAAATTATATGTAGAAATTGTCGAAAATATTACAATAATGAAAGTGATTGTTGCCATATGACACTTAATCATGTTTGCATGTGGGTTGATGGGGAATGGAAACGTGTGACCGCTGAAGAAGCAAGTGCTATTCATCCGGGTGGTACGGTTTCAGCAAGAAGCGGATTGTTCTTTTGCGAATTATGCGGTCAATATGTAACTTTAACTAATGGGTTTATCAGAGGTAGATATTTTAAGCACAGTGCATATGAAGCAAGCAAAAATTGTCCGGAAAGAACCTTTGGCAGCGGATATAGAGTTGATTTAGAGCCTAAAAAATATTGTATGCCGCTAAGGATGAGATTAGTTAATAACAGGTATATATTTGAATTGGGTATGATTTCTGTTCCTGATGATATTTTAAATCAAAGTAAAAACGGTTATATTGAGATAATTGACGGATATAAAAATTTATATAAATATTCATTGGAAAGAATAGAAAATAATACAACGACCTATTTATATGCAGGTGATAAACCGTCAAGTGTATATAAACTTAACTATTCCGGCGTTAGTGGGGCACTGGTATCTTTTTGGGCAGATAAAGTTGTCGGAGTTGACAGCAAGGGTAGTCTGTTTGATAAGGAAACAGGAAAAAAGTTGCCTTATGATGCAGACGTAAAAGTAGGATGTCATTATTATTTACTTACTCAAAGATATGTCTACGTAAACAGCGAACATGTGAAAATAAATAAATTGCCGATTAACAATAATAACTGGGGAATCTGGAAATTATATGAAGTAACAGCTAATGATTATTCCGAAGAATCGGCTAAATTTTTTCTGAACTTGCATTGCAGATTAACAGAAAATCCGATTGAATTACTGCCCATATGGCCGGTAGTAGTTGAGAATCCATATCTGTTGTTTCATAATTCAGATTATATGTATATGTATATAAAGGGCAATGCTAACATAAAGGCGTTCCCTTATACACAAATACAAAAAAATAATTCATTAATTAAATTCTGTTGCAATGAAAGGCAACAGCTTATTTCAGCAGGACGTTCCGAAGTTTTGAAATATACTTATCTTTGGAAAAAGCCTCTTACAATGACTGCAAAAATGCCCGAAGTAAAGGTTACAGATATAAAAGGTAATGAATTGCTCAAAACTGAATATGACGCACTTCCTAAAGATAAATGCTTAATAATTGTTGCGGAATTTGATGGAAAAATTGAAATATTTCATGATGAATTTTGTGAAATTCAGTTTAACTTATCGGCAGGAAAAAGACTTCAGATTACAGATATAAATTATGGTTTAAAAATAATCATTAAACAAGGTATCGATATAGTAAGAAAAATAATATTCAGTAAAAAAGAGGTTAAGTCAAAATCAGTAATTAATGAAGCTGATTTTGTTAATTTACTGGACTCACAACGGGGAGAAACGGTGCCAATTCCCCATTCTTTCGGAGCAATAATATCAAAATATAATAAATATACTTTGATAAGGAAATGGATATATTGTGCGATAAGGAACAAAAAAATAAACAGGAAATCTTTATTGATTTTACGACAATATTTATAAAAGAAAAACATAATGTGTTTTGGGTTCAATGTAGGAAGGAATGTTAAAAATAAATATGAATAGTAATATGGAGTTCATTTCTGTTTGTAAAGTAATCAGGGATTCAGAAAAAGATTATTTAAAGCTATATAGATTAGCAGACATAAACGGTGATGTGATAACTGCGTTTGAATATAATGATAATACACCTGCAACTTTCTCCAATAGAAAAATCATATATTCACATGACATTCCGATTGAAGAAGGTAGTATAGGTGTATGGAAATGGTCAGTAACAGAGCATGACAGCGATGTTTCAAAAGATTGGGTTGAGAAAAGCTATTATGTGCTTGGATGTCATCCGATTCAGATAATACGGGTAAACGACGTTTGCGATTCAGAGGAGCTTGTGCATGCACTAAAAAACGGTGTAAGCTGCGGAGCTATATACTTAAAAAAAGTAATGTTTATTTACTCTGAAAATCCTTCATACACAAATTATAAGGGAGTATTATGCCATAATGATGATTTGTATGAAGATGACGGTGTTTTTCGGCTGAAAACCAAGGAGAGCAAATTGCCCGTATATTACTTGTCTTATAGAGATATTTTGAAAATTAAAAACATTGAATTTCTGCGGAGTCTGGATATAGGTGAACCGGCTGAATATGTTTTGACAAAGAATATGTCAGAAATAATTAAGAATGAAATCATTAAACTTGTAACATGGCCTAATTTTAAAGCAAAAGGAATCAGTAAAGCAGAATGGAAAATACTTCGTGACTTTTTGCAGGAGATTTCCGATACAGACTTTTACGAAAGAATTAAAGAACAATGCGATTGCTCACTTGAAGATGCCCAAAAGCATATTCAGGTATTTTTAGAAGATGCGGAAGCTTATGTTGACGGAACAGATGTTGATTCAAGGGTACTTGATAAACTTGTGCTGAATCATACAGAACTAAGAGAGTATTGCCAAGCAAAAGCAGGTGATATATGGATAAAAAATAATAAGACGTTTGTTGACGAAGCAAATCAAAAACTTAAGGAAACGGAAGAACTTTTAGCCGCCAAACAAAAAGAATACGAACAAAAACAAGAAAAGTGCAATATTTTGTCTGCCGAAATTACCAATGCTGAGTATAGGCTTAATGAAGTTATTGCGAAAACAGAAGAATATAATGCAATCGGAGAAAACACTTTATCGAAAGTGAGAAATAAAATATCCCAGGCAAAAAACGATGTATCAGAATTTTTATCGGAGCTTTCATTATTTACATCAGCTTCGTCAATAAATGATACCGCAAGAAGTCAGAATATTGAAAAATCTTCTTTTGTAAATGGTAAAAAATTGTCAGAAGAAGATGCAGAAATTTCCAACAGCTGGAAAAACACTGTTGAAATTCTCGAAGTAGAATTATTAGAAGCAGGAGTATCAGACAATCTGTGTCACCAATTTGCCGCTTTTTTATATGCTGCTTACGTAAATAATATTAACCTTCTTTTAGCAGGTCCATTTGGAGAAAGTATTGCTAATGCATTATCGTCTGTAATTTCTTTAAGCAATGCAGGCGTTTTGTCATGCAACGGAGACTGGAGCAATGAGTCTGTTAAAGCACTGCTTAACAGCGAAGATGAGATAATTATAGTAAAAAATCCGTTTAACGGTAACTGGATAGACAAACTGCCTCCTGAATTAAACAACTCGGGCAAAATGATTATATATGTACATCCCTACACTGAGGATTTGCTGATTGAACCGAATAGCTTATATAATTATATGCTGCCTGTTTTTACTGAGCTTATTGTCGATAAAAAGCCTTCAAACCGATTTCTCGGTGCAGTATTATCTGACGATTACGCAGAATACATACAAGCAAAATCTGTTCCTGTGGGCGAAAAGTTATTGCGACAATTGCCGGTATCTAAATATGAGAAGAACAGAATTCAGCAATTGTTATCAGATGTTCATAAAATCATTGCCGAAGGGGCAGATTCTGATATTTTGTTTTGCCTTTTTCCATTGGCAATTGTTACAGATAAAAAGGAAATAATATCTGAATATATTAAAAATAATAATAAACTATCGGATACTCTTATTAAAGAATTATTGAATTATCTCGGAGAAGAAGTATGATAAGCGAAAGAGATTTACTTTATGAAATATCGAATGAGCTTGGGATAAGAAAGGATAAACAAGAGAATGAAACGCAGTGGATAAATCGTGTTATTTATAGCTCTGTAGCAAAGCTCGCAATTGCTTCTGTCGGGTCAAACGGCGAGGACTATCATACAGATGCGATAATTCATTTTAAAAATCACTGCAAAAAACTTTTGAATGCGTATCTTAATATTTTTCCGGATTCCTTAAATATGTTTTCTCCGAATTATGATGAATTGTCTGAAGAAATTTATAATATTCTTCTTTCTGCCGGGTGTTTCTATCATATGCCATATAGACTGTCTCCGGCAGTAAAAAAATTATCTGTTGTAAATAATATTGTTTTGGCAAGAGGCTTACCTCCGGATAATGATTTTAATATGAGCGGAATGGGGTTTTACATAGAAAACAGTAGTATTGATTCACAGGAAGATGTATTTGATATGTTTAATATCAGCAGGACGACATTTGATAGATATGTAGATCAAATAATAAAAAACAAAGAATGGATTCCTGCCAAGTTTGATAAAAACATAAAAGACTATAAATTTTTAAAGATACAACCGCCGTTTACAAATGGGTATTGGAAAAAAGAACCTGATAAAGACAATGTTGTTTCACTTGCAAGAATAAGTGAAATAAACAATACGATGTATTTTCTGTATAAATATGATAACGGGAAATATTTTGAATTGCCTCTTGAGAATTGGAGAACAGAAAATTTTCAGTATCTTGCAATTAGCACAGGCATTTTGCAATCATGTAATAAGCTGCCTCCAATAAGTGCAAAATTAAGTGATGAGATAGTTTATATTAAATTGAATTATCTTCTGCCGCCAAATGAAGAAAATTTTTTTAAGCTTTATAGTTGGCCGATAAATTATCTGACCACAGATCAGAATTTCAACAGAATAATGAGTAAAAGGATTTATAACGTTTTCAAGTCCATATTGAAACAGTCAGGCTATCAGTTTCGGGAGGAAGAGTAATGTCCAAAGGAGCATATGAAGTACATATACAATTAAGAAAAGAGCTTAAGGAATATATAAAGTCACAGTATTTCAGTAAATCAAAAATTTTGCTTGAAGCAATCGAAGGTTCACTTGATAAAGAAGGCGTTTTATATCAGAAGCCCTTTATTGAATCTTCTCCTGCGTATAAAAGAGTGGAAAACGGTATTATAAATTCAAATTTACCGGAATGGATGAGAAAATTTTTTAAAGAGTTATCCGATAATAATCTCGGAGTGTTCAGTTCTCCTTTTTCTCATCAGGTAAGAGCGTTGGAAAGTGCCGTTGCCGGCAAAGATTTGTTTGTTTCTACGGGAACAGGTTCAGGTAAAACAGAGTGTTTTATGTGGCCTTTACTTGCTAAACTGGTTGAAGAAGCAAAAACAAATCCGTCATCATGGAATAAACGAGGGGTAAGAACGATAATTCTGTATCCAATGAATGCTCTTGTATCGGATCAGGTCAGTAGATTAAGACGGCTGATAGGTGACAAAGACGAAAAATTCATTGGAATATTTCGAGAAAGTGCCGGACAAGAGGTGCGAAGACCGCAGTTCGGTATGTACACCGGCAGAACACCCTATCCCGGTAACGAGCCTAAATTGTCACAGGATCGTCAGCTTGAAAGAACAATGAAAAAATTTGTTGAGGCAAGCACTGAAAATCAAAAACAATATCTTGATCAACTATCAAATTCAGGAAAAATACCTGCAAAAAAAGATATGTCTGCATTTCTGGAAAAAATACATAACGGTCAACATTTTCCTGATGAAAACGATGCAGAATTAATAACCAGATTTGAAATGCAGAGGTTTTGTCCCGACATTCTTATTACAAATTACTCTATGCTTGAGTATATGCTTTTAAGACCGATAGAAAATAAAATCTGGGAAGATACAAGAGCTTGGCTCGAAAATGATAATAATAACAGGCTCTTGTTTATAATTGACGAGGCTCATATGTATAGAGGCTCCTCCGGAGGAGAGGTAGCTCTTTTAATCAGAAGACTTTTCAATAAACTGAATATTGATAGAAGCAGAGTTCAGTTCATATTAACTACCGCAAGTATGCCTTATTCAGATGAGGATGACAAAAAAGCTGTACATAACTTTGCAAATCAGCTTACTGCCGCAGATGAAAATTACAAATTTGAGTACATCACGGGAGAACAGGAACAGCTGAAAAGCGTTAATTCAAAAGAAATTGACATTCATATTTTTTCTGATTGCAATATTGAAAAATTGGAAGGAACAAAGGAAGAAAGATTTTCTGAATTATGCAAATTTATCGGGTTAATATCAGAGATTAAAAACAGTTTTGACGATTTGAGCGATGCTTCGGAATGGCTATATAATAATTTAACTGAATATAAGCCATTTATGGATTTATTAAGATTATGCAGAGGAAAAGCAGTATCGTTAAAGGAACTTGCTGAAGAAATATTCAATGGTGTTGATACAGAAACTTCTTTGTATGCTGTCGGCGTCATGTTAGCCATAACACCATTTGCTAAAAATAAAAAGGATATATCTTTGTTCCCTGCTCGTATGCATATGTTATTCAGGGGAATAAAAGGCGTTTACGCATGTACTAATCTGGAATGTCCTCATTCACATACCGATGGTGAATTGACTCTAGGAGAGTTATTTCTAAATGACAGCAATCTGATTTGTCCCCATTGCAACAGTGTTGTGTATGAGCTTTATAATGACAGAAGATGCGGAGCTTTGTTTTTTAAAGGCTATATTCTTGAAGATGACGTAGGCTTTGACAATCAGACATATTTATGGAGATATCCGGGACAGGCTTTTGATAAAAGGATGAAAGAACTTCATTTATATATTTCTCCTGACAATTATATATTAAAATCCCGTAGTTCCAATTACAAGGTGCTCCCATGCTATCTGGATACCAAAAGCGGATTTATAAATTTTACCGATGACAGTTTAAATGGTCAGACGGGAATCAGAAAATTATATTATTGCAATTTTTCTGCTAAAGGAAAGCCGGATACCATAACATTTACCGTTTGTCCTCACTGTAAGCATCGTTTAGCCGAGAAACAGTTAACAGGCTTTACCACTAAAGGCAATCAATCTTTTTACAATCTTATCAAGGCTCAATTTCAGACGCAACCGGCAGTCCCCGGAAAAGACAACAAAGATTTAATGCCTAACGAAGGTAGGAAGGTATTATTATTTTCAGATAGTCGTCAAAGAGCGGCTAAGCTTGCCAGAGATATGTCTGATTATTCTGATATGACTGCATCTCGTCAGATTTGCGTTCTTACAGTAAGTATGATGGAAAATTCAGTTGTTGAGCAAACAATGAATAATTTTTATGATTATTTTGCAATGGCAGCGTATAAGAATAATGTTCAGTTGTTCAGCGGTCAGGATAGAAAAATTTTTGCAGAACACGGTAAAGCCCGTCTTGAAAGCTATAATAGGCTGAATAAGCGACACAGACCTTATGTACCCGGTTTAACTATTGATAATGCTCCCGATCAAATGAAAGAAACTCTTATGAAGTTGTATTGCAACGGATATAATACAATGTTTGATTCGGGACTAAGCTGGATAGAGCCAACAGATACTGTATTGTTTGAGGCTGTTGATGAATTAAATGAAAATGGAATTGAGATTTCAGAACAGGATTTTATAGAATTTTTTAATGCATGGATTATTTCTGTTATAGATAAATATACAGCTTTAGGTCAGACTATATCTGACGATATCAGATATAAAGTACGACCTTACCATAAAAAAGGCTATGGATTGCCATATGAATGGGATTTCTCGAAGGATATTTATAGTATAATGTGTTGGAAAAGAGAAGATAAACAAGTTGACATATGGAAAAGAATTATGAAAAAGAATTTTCTTGAGGAAGGACAAATTAACAAAGGAAAGCTGTATGTTGATTTATCAAGAATAAAACCCAGGTTTGATTTGGCTCACAAATGGTTTAAATGTGAAAAATGCTCTGAACTGACACCGTATTTATTAAACAAAAAATGTCCTTTTTGCGGCAGTGAAGATGTTCACACAACCTCACAGTTAGATTTTGAAGCGCTAAGCTTTTGGCGTGAACCTGCTAATGACGCATTAAACGGAAAACGGATATTTGTGATGGATACAGAGGAGCATACTGCTCAGCTGTCACATAAAGATCAGAGAGATAATCTTTGGTCAAAAACAGAACAATATGAAATGCGATTTCAGGATCTGGTACAAGAAGATGAGACGCCTGTTGATATACTGAGCAGCACAACTACAATGGAAGTAGGTATTGATATTGGCTCTCTCGTAGCAGTCGGATTAAGGAATATACCTCCGATGAGGGAAAATTATCAGCAGAGAGCCGGTCGTGCCGGACGAAGAGGTTCAAGTTTATCTACCATAGTAACTTATTGTGAAGGCGGTCCTCATGACACATTATATTTTAACAATCCGGAACCTATGCTCAGAGGAGAACCAAGGCGGCCGTGGATTGATGTAAATAATGAAAAATTATTATACAGACATATTACTATGATAATAATGCAAAATTATTTATCAGATAATTTACAGAGTATGGATGTTATAAGTGCAGTTGAGTTTCTGGATAATCACTTAGAACGATTCATAAAATATCTGTCATCATATAAAATTCCGCATAATAATGTTTTAGTGCCTTGCAAAATAAATAATTCAGAATACAAAACTGAATTAACTAAAAAATTATTTTTGCTTAATGAAAAACGAAATATACATCCTGAATTGTTTGGTGTGTCCGGCTTGCCAACCTCTTCACAACAGAAGAAGTCATTACTTGATGCTTTATACGAGGAAGGAATTATTCCTACATATTCATTTCCTAAGAATGTGGTTAGTACCTATATATCTGACTATAATGGTAATATATTATATCAGGTTGAGAGAGGGCTTGATGTTGCTATAAGCGAATATGCTCCCGGAAGGGCTATTGTAGTAGATAAACAAACATATCAGATTGGAGGGTTTTATTATCCCGGTAGCGATAAGCAAAGCGGAAAAGCCTCGTCGGCTGCCGGTAGCTTTATAAATGACCCCAATTATGTAAAAAAGATTCACGCCTGTAAAAGATGCGAATGGTTTGGATTGATGGAAGACGGGGTTGATAAATGTCCTTTTTGCGGAAGTTCAGAGTTAGTCGCTACCAGGGATATGTTGATTCCTTGGGGCTTTGCTCCTAAAAACGCAAGGCCGATTCCTGAAGCACAACTCAACGAAGAATATTCTTCGGTTAATTTACCGTTATATTCTACATTACCGGAATCTGAAGGGATGGTAAATATACCGGGAATGGATAATATCAAAAAAGCCTCAAGAACCGGACAACGGATTATTATGATTAATAGCGGTCCGGGCAATAAGGGTTTTACCGTTTGTGCTGATTGCGGTGCGGCAATGCCGGGTGATGTTGAAGACGCACTTGTAAAAGTTAAAAGACCGTATATAAATAAGTTTGCCGGTGCAGAATGCAAACACCACAATACATTAAATGTTGATCTTGGCTATGATTTTATAACAGATATGCTCGTTTTGGAAATATCTCTTGATAAAAAATTAATTAATGCAACAAGAGTTGAAAATCAATGGTTATCAAGAGCTGCTCTGTCTCTTGCAGAAGGCATCCGACTGGCGGCAAGTAAAATTCTTGATATTGAGTTCACTGAAATGGTTACAGGATATCGTTTTAGAGAGAATTGTAACGGAGCTTTTGTTGATATCTATATTTATGACAGCTTATCAAGCGGTGCCGGATATTCAAAAGGCATTGAAAATTCTCTTTTGCAAATCATTGATTACACAATTGAACTATTATCAAAATGCAATTGTAAAGATGCTTGTCATAACTGTCTTAAGCATTATCGCAATCAAAGCATACACGGAATTTTGGATAGAAATGCGGCACTGGATTTACTTTATTGGGGAATAAACAGCAAAATTCCTGATGATATTAAGTTTAAAGAGCAAGCTGTTTTATTATTTTCACTCGAACACATTTTAAAAAATTATGGAATAAAAATTTTCAATGAAGATAATAAAATATTTGTTGAAAAGGATAAAGTCGTCAAGCAAATAGTTATTTACCCATCAATGAGGAACTGTCCTAATGAAACAAACACCATATATATAGACGATTTACTTATAAAATATGCAAAGCCCTATGCTGTACAAAAAATCTTAAAGAACTTTTAACTTGATATTTTATCATGGAAATTTAATACACATTGTAATATCCACCCAGTTTCAAAATGATAAAAGCGACCAATGTTAATGGAAAAAGAGATTTATGTCTATTGCAATGTAAAATAATATTTTTTGCTGGACTTTCTCAAAATTTTGTGGTATATGTTTGTGCTGCGAAAGGTGGTATAAACTATGGATATACTTGAAGATTTATATTACGGAAACTTATTTCCAAACGAAAAATGCGCTAAGCTTGATGATGAAACCAAAGAACTGCTTGTCTTACTCAACAGAAATGAAGAAAAGCTCATTGCAACACTTTCCGATGAGCAGAAAGAAACCTTTGAAAAATACAAGGACTGCAATTGGGAAATCTCTGAAATCTGCGAACGGCAATCCTTTATCACAGGCTTTAAGCTTGGTGCAAAGATTGTCATTGAAGCAATGACCTGAAAGTACAAAAGCAAGCAGGAGATCACGCAAATGTGGTCTCCTGTTTTGCAAGTTACATATTCAAAATCTGAGTCGCAGTAAACAAAGATAAGCTAGAAAAACTCCAAAAAGTTGCTGCGGGGCAAATCAGAAAGCCTGATTACACCGCAATCCGCTGTTTTGTTATTGCTTGAAAGATTATTATTTACACAGAATTTTATGGGGTGCCTTGATTAACATATGCAAACCGTGACATCGTTCTGGACTTTTTATCGCTGAGTTGCTATTAAAATATTGTGTTAACTGTTCCGGAATATTGTATAACGCAATGTATAATTTGTATTCTTCTACCGTCAGGCAACGCTATCCATTTGACATACTACTTTGAATTGTTATATGTTTTAACCTTATGTTATTCGCAAATGCATAGTTATTAATTTTGACTTCTTTTGCTAATATTTTAACCTCACATAAATTTTGCACAATGCAAACGCATAGAAATCTATATTTTTAACACCATCCGGAATTGTTATTTTTTCAATTTTATTACAGCAAGCAAAAGCACTTTGCTCAATACTTATTACGCTGTTAGGTATTACGACATCCGTAATATTTTCACAACCCAAAAATGCCTCACTTCCTATGATTCGTACAAGATCAGGGATAATTACACTTGGTTCGGGGTCAATAACTTTTATTAATACACCATTTTCAATTAAAAAATCCATATCGCAAACTCCTTATATCTTTTTGATTATACAATAACATATCATGTGCACAAAAAACAGTCCATGCCATTTGATATATTTAAGTTGAAAAGGGAATCGGATGATTTCAAATTTACTTCAAAGGAGAAATGAATATGTCAAAAGTAATTATCATTATTGTCGGAGTGCTGGTTTTTATACTCGGGCTGAATCTGGAAAATGAGATTATTCTCATCATTGGCGGAAGTTTTGTTGCAACAGGTATTCTTTTTGTTCTGAGCGCAATAGCCGGCTACGGCAAATCACAGAAAGAAAAAGACAAAATCGAAAGAGAAATTTTCGATGAATTCCATAAGGGCATGACAAGACGGACAAGATATGATTTGAATAAGCGTGTTATGAACGACAGAATTAATAAAGATATTCAGGACGATATAACAAAAGGCATTAACCGATCATCAAGGGGGGTAGAATTTAGCTGAAATATTTGTAAGATTATTGAATTTTTTATGTAAAAGTGTTAAGATTATGGCGGAGATGATAGTATGTGTGTTACGCAGCCGAAAAGCTGTTGATTATGAATATTCTTGATATTCTCAAGAAATATACTGACGAAAATCACAGGCTCAGTCAGAAGGAAATCGTTGAAATTCTTGATAACGAATATGATATGAAAACCGACAAAAAATCAGTTAAGCGAAATCTTATGAATCTGATTAAGTTCGGTTATGATATCGAATACAGCGAATCTCTGAGGGTTTATAAAAATAAACAGAGAAAAGAAATTGAGAGCCTTATTCTCTCCGACTTCTATCTGAACTGTGATTTTTCCGATGGAGAGCTGAGATTGCTTATAGACAGCCTGATGTTTTCAAAGCATATTCCGCATGCCCCATGTATGGAGCTTGTTGAAAAGCTTGAGGGACTTTCTAATATCTATTTTCGGTCACGGGTAAAGCATATCTCTACTTTTACAGATAATTCAGTGGATAACAAACAGCTTTTCTATACTATTGATGTTTTAGACGAGGCAATCAGTAAAAAAACAAGTATCTTTTTTGTATTATGAATACGGAACGGACAAAAAGCTCCATTACCGCAAGCGACCCGACCGAAGTGTCAGAGAATACATAATCAATCCGTATCAGATGGCGGCGAAGGAAGGCAAATACTACCTTATCTGCAATTATGATAAATATAACAATATATCAAATTACAGGATTGACCGAATTGCCGAAATAAAACTCCTTGATGCTCTGGCAAAGCCCTTTGAAAAACTTGACGGTGCAGAAAAGCAACGGCTGAACCTTAGTAAATATATGGGAGAGCATATTTATATGTTCTCAAGTAAAACTGTTCGAGTTAAATTCCGAATTACCAAACCGATGATAAGCGACGTAATAGATATGTTCGGAAATGATGTAAGGTTTACGGATGAAACAGATTCTTTTGTCACTGTCACAGCCAATGCAAACGAAATGTCAATGTTTCAGTTTGCAAAAAGCTTTGCGCCTGATGTAGTGGTTCTGGAGCCAAAGCAGTTGAGAGATAAGATTAAAAATGATCTGGAAAGGTCGTTGAAAAAATATAAAATTTAAAGGAGTACATAGTTATGGAATACAAAAATGCATTAGACTTTTTACTTTACAGTTATTTTGGATTTGACGGGGGAACTAAAAAAATTGAAGAAAACAAAAACGAAATCCCAACATATTGTGCTAATCGTGCGTATTTGGATTTAGCCCGTACGGTTGAATTTAAATACTCCAAATCAAAATTAGATAAAATGAAAAAGAAAAACTCTCCACAAAATGAGAAAGATGAAGCGAAAGCCTTTATTAAAGAAAAAGAAAAGCTTATAAATGGAATATGTGAAAGTATGCTTGCTGCTATTGATGGCAAAGAGTGCAACAATAATGATTTTAATGAATGGCACGAAAAAAAGTGTAAATCCATTAAAAACAATATGAACGAGGCAGTTGACAAGACAAATGATTTCATCATCAAGGTTAATACTTTTACAATAGGTCAAGCACAAAAGTGGCTGAATATGACTTTGAAATATTTATGGCTCCTCAATATTTTGCCGGATGGCTTGAATGAAGAATACTTGCATATTCCTGTTGACAGTTACATAATAGAGGCTGTTGGTGCTAAAAAAGATAATTATCAATACGGTCTAGAATTAGTGAGTCCTATATCAAAATCATCTTGGAGCTCTTGGGACAATTATGATAAGTATATGGATTTTCAGGATGAAGTTAAAAAAGTGATTAAAGAAAAGTATAATTCTCTTACTCCTATTGAGTGGGAGTCTCTTGCTTGGATTGAAGTAGCAAAAAGTAAATCATCCGATTAAGCGGATATAATTGATATTCATTTTATGAGGTGATTGTATGTGTACTCCGCATTTTGAAATTCAGAACGGTGTCCTGACAAAGTGCAGGATGTAGGGAGAAGAAAACATGACTGTAACAATTCCCGACGGTGTAACCAGCATCGGAAAAAATGCTTTTTTTGATTGTGGATTATTGCAAAGCATAACAATTCCGGACAGTGTAACAAGCATCGGGAAAAAAGCTTTTTGGGGTTGTGACGCACTGAAAAGCATAACAATTCCTGACAGTGTGATAAGCATCGGGAATAAGGCTTTTGCGGTATGCACAGCCTTGGAAAGCGTAACAATACCAAACGGTGTAATAAACATTGGAAAATATGCCTTTTCAGGATGCAATTCGTTGCAAAGAATAGATGTAAGCGAGGGTAATTCCAATTATTTCTCTTGTGGCGGTGTATTGTTTGACCAGTCCAAAAGCATACTTATTAAATATCCGGAAGGGAAAAAAGATTTATCTTTTACGATACCTGACGGTGTAACAATCGTTGAAAAATATGCTTTCAACTGGAGTAAATCACTGAAAAGCATAAAAATTCCTGACAGCATAACAAGTATCAGATGCAAAGCATTTGACAGATGCACATCGCTGAAAACCATAGATGTGAGCGAAAGTAATACTTCTTATTCGTCTTGCAACGGTATATTATTTGATAAGGCTAAAAAACACTTATTAAATATCCGGATGGGAAAAAAGATACATCTTATATCATTCCTGATGGAGTAACAAGCATAGGGGATTTTGCTTTTATGTATTGTATATCATTGAAAAGCATAACAATACCAAACAGTGTAACAAGCGTAGGATACGATGCTTTTAGGTGGTGCGTTTTATTGGAAAGCATAATAATCCCCGAAAGTGTAACAAGCATAGGAAAAGGTGCTTTATTCTTGTGTGAATCATTGAAAAGCATAACAATTCCTGACAGTGTCACGAGTATTGAAGAAGATGCTTTCTCACAGTGTAAATCATTGAAAAGTATAACAATACCGAACAGTGTAACAAGCATTGGAGATGGCGCTTTTATGAATTGTGAATCATTGCAAAGTATAACAATACCGGACAGTGTAACAAGCATAGGAAAAAGTGCTTTGTTCTCGTGTGAATCATTGAAAAGCATTACAATTCCTGACAGTGTCACGAGTATTGAGGATACTGGTTTTTCTTGGTGTGAATCGTTGAAAAGTATAACAATACCAGACAGTGTAACAAACACCGGGAATCATGCTTTTATGAGATGCACAGCCTTGGAAAGCATAACAATTCCCGAAAGCGTTACAAGCATCGGAGATAGTGCTTTTTATCATTGCGACAACCTTACAATCTGCGCTCCTGCCGGGAGCTACGCTATTGAGTATGCCAAAAGCAACAGCATTAAGTTTAAAAGAAATTTGATTTTTGTGTGAGGTGATTGTATGTACGCTCCGCCGCCGAAAAAGATGCTGATTATAAATATCCTCGATATCCTTAAAAAACATACAGACGAAAACCACAGGCTCAGCCAGAAGGACATAATTGAGATTCTCAACAAAGAATACTGTATGAAAATCGACAGAAAGTCGGTCAAGCGCAACCTGATGAACCTGATTGAATTCGGGTACGATATTGAGTACAGCGAGTCGATAAGGCTTGTGAAGGATAAAAACGGAGAAGAAGTGGAAAGCAAAATACTGTCCGACTTTTATCTCAACAGACCTTTTACCGACGGCGAGCTTAGGCTGCTGATTGACAGAGTTCTGTTTTCAAACCATATTTCCTATTCGCAGTGTAAGGACCTTGTTGAAAAGCTTGAGGGACTTTCAAATATTTGCTTCAGGTCAAGGGTAAAGCACATTCGCAACCTGCCTGAGAATCAGCCGTCAAACAGCGAGCTGTTTATGACCATTGAAACGCTTGACAAGGCTATAAGCCGAGGCTTGCAGGTGTCTTTTACATACAACTCCTATGACATTGATAAAAAGCTTCATCCTCGCAAGAACAGCGAGGGGGAGGTGCGCAACTACATTATAAATCCGTACCAGATTGTTGCAACAAACGGCAGGTACTACCATGTAGCAAACTACGATAAATACGATGATATTTCACATTACAGGCTTGACAGGATTACAAACATCAGACTGCTTGAGACTCCTGCAAAGCCAAAAAAGAAGGTCAAAGGAATTGAAAACGGACTTGATTTACCAAAGCATATGGCTGAGCACATCTATATGTTTTCAGGAGAAAGCGTTACAGTAAGATTTATAACAAAACGATATTTAACAACCGAAATTATTGACTGGTTTGGAAAAGATATAAAATTTTCCGATGAAACCGATGATGAAGTTACCGTTACAGTAAAGGCAAATGAAACAGCTATGCAGCTGTGGGCGTTACAATACGCAAAGCATATAATGGTTATTTCACCACAAAGCCTTGTTGATAAAATTAAAGATGATATTGCTTTTGCAATGGAAAATTATAAATAAAAGGAGATTTTCATTATGAATACTATTTATTTGCACGGAGTAAAATGCTGGATTGTAAACCTTATGCCATTTTCGGAGAAAAAAAGAGATTCATTTAAGGTTTTGCCATTTCAGAAGGCTTGCATAGAACATAAGATTTTTGGTATGGGCTGGGGCACTGATATAATTACTGATATACCGGATAATGCAAAGTTAGACGATTTCAGCAAAAAAATATATGAAACAAAAGCTAAAGAAAAAGAAGAATACCGCAATGAACCATATAAATCTGCTCTCAATTCATATCAAGAGATATCCGACGGTGATTTTGTCATTATGCGTTTAAAAAACTCTCATTATTACATCGGCAGAATTATAGGAAACGCAAAATATATTCAAAGATTATTCGTTGATGGTGCTAATAGGTTGTCGTGGGGATGCAATGTTGATGAATGGATTGAACTTGAAAATGAAGAAAAAATCCCATCTGAAATTGTAGGAAGATTTTCTCAAAAATACCATTCAACAATTCAACAGGTATCCAATTTAAGGTTAAAAGCTTTGATAATCTCCCTTTATGAGCATAAATCAAATAAATGCGGTTTTAACATACCAAAGATATTTTTAAATGAAAGCAATTTTGTGACGACACTTAATTATATGGAGCTTGAGGATCTTGTAAGCCAATTTATATACGACAAACACCGAGAAAACGGTTATGTACTGTTACCATCCTCATGTAAGGTTAATAAACAAAATTATGAGTTTAGCTTTGTGAGCAAAATTGGAAAACCTATAACCTGTCAGGTTAAGAATCAAGAGAGTATCGACCCCAAAGGATACGCAAAAGAAGATAGTTATGAAAAAATATATCTTTTTTCGGGGAAATGGTCACAAGAAGAAGCAGACAGACTAAAAGAAGAATATAAAAATACAAATATTTATATTATTTCAAAAAGCGAATTATATAAAACTCTTAATGAAAATTCATACCTGAAAAATAAACTTGCTGAATTTTATAATATTGATAACAATACAGTACATTCTTATGAAATGATTAAAAATATACTTGAAGAAAATCCAAAAACAAAAGAATGTATAGTCTATAAAAAATGCAGATTTACAAAAAATAAAATTTATAAATTTAATGACAATAGAAAAATCATTTACATAGAGAATTATGAATGTTTTTACTCACCTGAATTTAATTCAATATTCATAAATTCATCAGATAAAACTTATGATGACAGTATTGAAAAATTCAAAAATACTTTTGACATATAATCTGATGAAATATTGGGAATATTATGGTAAAAATATTTTTTCTCGTCGGAGATGAATTGATTATTGAAAGCGAACACTTCACTAAAGGAAAACAAGAAGGTGCTATATACCGATATTCTAAAACTCATAAAGAAGTCTGGGATGAATTATATAAGGGCAAATACAAAGTTGAATATGACTTCTATCCTCGTGGAGAAGTCATATATGAATTATGCTCGGACTCTTACATTATTTATAAAGATCCCTGTATAGACAATTCATATATTGACAAATGTATTGCCTTTGGAATTAAAAGTAAATACACGATTATTGATGACGAGCGTTTTCTTTGTCATGCTTGCAGAACTAACAGTAATATATTCGGTGCAATTTGCGGAGATATTTTGGGTTCAACATTTGAGTTTGAAGAGAAGAAATACAATAATATTTCAGAAATTGATTTGTTTAGAGGCGGGAGTCATTTCACCGATGACACTGTGTTGATCCCCGCTGTTGCTGACTGGCTGTTACATGATTTGAATGATTATGAAAATGATGATTGCTTTAAAGAAAAGTTAGCAAAAAGAACGGTTGATTATGTTTGCAGAAAATATAAAAATCAATCATTGGACTACGGATTTAATTTTTGGCAATGGTGCAACAAAGCCTATCTGATTGATGAATACGAACCTTATAACAGTTTTGGAAATGGTTCTGCAATGAGAGTAAGTCCAGTTGGATGGTTTTTTGATACTATGAAAGAAACTATGCGTTTTGCAAAGTTGTCTGCTGATATAACTCATAATCATCCAGAAGGGGAGAAAGGAGCAATGTGCATTGCCGCCGCAATATTTCTTGCAAGAAACGAAAAATCAAAAAATGGAATTAAGAAATATATAATTCATACATTTGGTTATTCCGAACTGAATTTATCAGTTGAAGTATTGCGTGAAAAAAGTAATTATAGCGTAACTTGCCAGGATACAGTTCCTTTGGCAGTTGCTGCTTTTTTAGAAAGTACCGATTTTGAATCAGCCATAAAACTTGCAATTTCATATGGAAGTGATTCAGACACAATTGCTGCCATGGCAGGAAGCATCGCAGAAGCTTACTATAAAGAAATTCCTTCATATATTGCGGATTTTTGCAAGTGTAAACTTGATAAACATGCCGCCTTCTTATGCAAAGAATTTTTTGATATCGTAAAAAATACAATCTACAAATCATACAATAAATAATTTCAAGCCATGAAAAAAATCCGTGGCTTGTCGAATTTTCTGGTCTGTATTTTAATGCTTTCTGTTCCTATTAGGGAAGCAACTATCCATCCAATTGATAAAATCTTCCTCTGTCAGCTTTCCGTCCATACATTCATTTCGCTTGGTTATAGCCTCATATTTCCACTTCTTAAAATCATCCTCAAGTATAGTATGAGCCTTAACTCTGGCGGAATATCTCTTGTAATATTTATTATAAATCTTAATGGCGGCGTTGTCCGCCATTTTCTTTTTGTAATTTTCAAGTGCCATAATATCCTGACAGTTTCGAGTTTCACCCTCTGCAATTCTGTCACAGTAGTTTGTGTTGTAATTGCCCTTCATAATAAAACACTTGCCACAGCGTTTGCACTTTCTGAAGCGAATATCCTGTTCAAGCATTTTCGTAAATTCAAGTTCAAGTGCTTTCCTGATATTCCTGAATTTATAACTTGTATTAGGGGAAATAGGAAAGCGACAGAACACTTCCATCACGGCGTCACTCAAATTATATTTCTTCTGAAATTCCTTATGCTGTTCAGTCGTCTCATATTCATTCATAACTCTGCTGAGAAAATCTTCTTGAGATAAATGAATCGGCAGGATTTTTCCATTGGGATTGCTTCTGCTGTAACTAAAATACTCCTCTCTTTGAATTGTCAGAGGCTGGTTATGTATTATTTTGTAAAGATAATACCTTTCAGCCGGCTTGATTTTCTCCATTACCTCCGGATAGAAGTCTTCGTCAAAACAGAATTCTATTAGCTCCTTATACTCATTCTGTAATGTAAGCAGATAGTTGTAATACCAAGTTAGACCTTCAACAGGTAAGTTTTCTTTCAAAAACACAGGAGGACAAACTGCTGAGTATAAAGACGCATTGGCTATATTCTCAATGAAAAGTTTGCTGTCTGTATATCTGAAAAACATTTCAACATTTTCCTGATTGCAGTTGTATATTTTTTCAGGTTTTTCATTGATTTCAAAGCGATTTTTCTCTTCGCTGTTTTTAATTAAGTTATCAAAAGCAGAAACAAATCCGTAGCTTTCTTTAAATGGTGTTTTAAAGTCTGCATAGATAAAATCAAGAATTCCCTCACCTATTTGCAGGTTAATAACTGTACCACTCAGCACATTATGAAGAGGCTCTTCTTTTTCTATTTCATATTCATCCATAAGATCTTGAAAATACTCGTCACTCTCATCCCAGTCAATATTATATTTTGCAGAGAAATGTTCTCGCAAGGCTTTGTTTTTCTCTAAGCCTTCAACTCTATTTTGTTCATCATCAGCTATATCTTCATCAGATAAAATGTCAGGATTAACATCCCTAAGTGAGTGTTCAAGTTCTTCAAATTCATCAATAGCCTCTTTCATTGAAAGGTCTTCATTAACCCTATCAACTTTGATTGAAAACAACTTCGAGTCCGGATCGAATGATGCAAAGTTAATGAAGAAATCATAGTACACATAGCTGTTGCTTTGCCTTGCAATATTATATTTTTCATAATCTGTATGTTTATATTCTGAGTAATCCTTCTTCATAATTTGCTCCCAAAATTAGAAAATGTAAATGTTTTAGATTTTCGATAATCAACATCACTCCAACTAAGATTATACAATTCTATTGTCTGACTGTCAATTTTCTGTTACCCTAAAATCAGAGGTGATGAAGATGAATGAGAATTTTTACAAAAGCTATGATGAACTTCCGTTGATGTTATCGGTGCAGGAGATTGCAAAGGTACTTGGAATATCAAAGACAGGTGCATATGAATTGGTCAGATCAAAGGGCTTCCCTGTTCTGAAAATAGGTTCAAGAATGGTTGTTCCAAAAGAAAAGTTCCGTGAATGGGTGGAGCAGAATACAGGAGGAAGTATTTGAGATATAACTCTAAAAATAGTGCAAGCCATTACTTTACTCTGCCGAATGAAATATTCTGTCTTGGTCTATCATCGGGAGAGATTGCCGTGTATAGTTTTCTATTGCGATGTGAAAATCGAAAAACATATCAGTGCTATCCGAGTTATAAAACAATAGGACAAGCTCTGAAAATGAGTCAGAATACGGTTAGAAAATATGTTCAAAGCCTTGAAGATAAGCATTTAATCTCTACCGAGAGAACAGAGGTAATTACAAAAGACGGACGAAAACGCAACGGAACCTTGCTCTATACTATCCGTCCTATTGCAGAAGCCATTGATTATTTTCATAGTGAGCAGTTGCGGAGGAACGCATAATTGAGCCGATTTTTCGAAGAAATTATTTTAAGCAGGTTAAAGTGGGGCGTCTCCCCACGGCGTCACATCAGACGGCAGAGCCGACTGTTATGCAGTTTTGCAGTATGTCAAAAATTAGGATTTGAGGGGTCTATCAAAAATGAGCGAAAATAAAAAGAAATATGCCTATTGGATGAAGCCTTCAATGGTAGAAGAAATGACAGAAATGCTTGATACAGCAAACGCAACTTCAAAAAGTGATTTTGTCTGTCAGGCAGTTAATTTCTATATCGGTTATCTTCATCAACAAAAATGCATTGATTATCTTTCTCCTATCCTTGCACAAACCATTAAAAGTGAAATTGAAAGCGTGGAAAAGAATGTTTCTGAAATGCTGTTCAAGATGGCTGTTGAACAAGCAAAGCTGAGCAATGTTGTTGCGGCAACAAATAAGATTGATAATCATTCATTGTCGGCACTTAATAAGCTTTGTGCAGAAGAAGTCGCAAGGAACAATGGTATCATCACCTTTGAAGATGCGTACAAATTCCAACGAGGTTAATAAATGCCTAAAATAATTTTTACAAGTCGATACATTAAAAATCCTGCATCATCAAATGCAGGTAAGCTGATAAAATATATGGGCACTCGTGAGGGTGTTGAGAAACTACCGAATGGTATTGATAATGCCCCTGCAACTAAAAAACAAAATAATTTAATATGTACTGCACTTAAAACCGTTCCTGAAGCTTGGGATTATCCTGAACTGAAAGCATATCTTGAAAATAAGACAAAGTCTAACGCAACAGAATTCCTCAACGAATTTCTTGAACGCAACGCAGACAGGATAGGCGGTGTTAAAAAGTTAGTTTCATATTATGCAGAAAGACCGGGTGTTGAGAAGTTAAGTAAACACGGATTGTTTTCTCAAACTGACGAGAAGATAAATCTTGAAGAGGTTGCTGAAGAAGTTTCAAATCACAATGGAATTGTGTGGACTCATGTGATAAGTCTTAAAAGAGAAGATGCTGAAAGACTTGGCTACAACAATGCAAATGAATGGAAAAGTCTTGTGAGAAGGAATGTACTTGAAATTGCCAAAGCACATAAGATAGAGCCAAGCGACTTGCAATGGTACGGAGCATTTCATAACACAACATATCATCCACACATACATCTTCTGGTATATTCTAAATCAGGACAAGGCTATCTAACCAACCAAGGCATAGAAAGTATGAGAAGTGTATTTGGTAATGATATATTCAGAAACGAACAGTACAAGCTGTTTGAAATGCAGACAGAAATCCGTGACGAGCTAAAAAACGAAGCAAAAAATGTAATTGATGATTTAGTTGCAAATATTGATTCAGACGTATATGTTTCCGATAAAATGGTTGAGCTGTTTAGAAAACTTGATGAACAGCTCAAAAGTTACAACGGCAGGTTGATGTATGGTTACCTTCCCAAATCATTCAAGGAAACTGTCAATAATATTGTGGTGGAACTTGCAAAGGATAAAAATTTGTCAAAGCTCTATTTAAAGTGGAATGAAATCAACAGAGAAAAGCTGTCGTTGTACTACGATAAAGAAAAACCTGATATACCGCTTGAAGATAACAAGGAATTTAGAAGCATTAAAAATTACGTTTTGAAGTCGGTTAATCTGATTTCACAGACAACCACGACAAAGAAAATGGATAAATCAAGTGTTGAACATTATGTTTCAGGAATAGTTCTAACGCTTGCAAAACTTATTGCAAACAGTTGTAGGCGTAAACGAACTAAATTATTCGGTCAGGTTGACAGCAAACTAAAATCCAAGCTTGAAGAGAAAAAACTTGCCCACGGACTTAAAACCGACAGAACAGTTAATCAGAATGAAATCGAAAATGACGAGGAACAGGGATTTACAATGTCAATGTAATCCCTCTGTTGAGCCGTGTGCTGCCCGTGTTGCGATTTTGTTGCAATCAGCAGGAAAGTAATCGAAATTTTAAATTTAAACCGACACAGACGGTTTTTGAGAAATTAAAATTTGGTCTGGATATTCAGATAAATTTATGGTATGTTGTTGTACTTGAAAAGGAGGCTTGATGTTATGTCAACAAGAAAATTACTTACTAACGGCAACGCTTTCAAAAGGACGGATAGTCGTTGGGGCGGTGTTGTTTGGTATATGGATGAGCAAGGCGAACGAAAAAGGAAGAGCTTTTCCGGTACAACAAAAGCCGAAGTCAACAAGAAAATAACGGAATATATTGCGGTGTTCAACGACTCAATAATTGAGTCGCAAGAAACAAAGAAAAGACTGAAAGACAGTATGCAGAACTGGCTTGAGGTATTTAAGTTTCCGTCTGTTGAACGTACTACATATGACAGATACGAATGTACAGCGAAAAATCAAATCTATCCGTATATCGGTGAAAAGGTAGTCGGAGATGTTAAGTCGGCTGACATTAAAAAGTTGCTCAATGATAAGATGAACGAGGGTTATGCTTACACAACGGTTAAGAAGGTACATAATGTGCTGAATGAGTATTTCCGTTATCTTACTCAACAAGAGTATATTGACAGAAATCCTATGATAAGTGCTCCGATGATTAAAAAGAGCAACTTTCTGGCGGCGCAGGAGAAAGAAAATCTTCCGACGAGCGAAACCATAACGGTGTTCACGCCGGAAGAGATTAAAATATTCAAAGATGAAGCGTTCAGTACATTCTCAAACGGCAAGAGAAAATATCAGCAAGCCGCCGCATATATCCTTATGCTGAATACTGGATTGAGAACAGGCGAGGTGCTGGGACTTATCAACAGCGACATTGACCTTGAAAACAGGGTTATGCACCTGAACAGAGGTGTTAAGGAAATATCAAAGCGTGACGGCGTCACAGCAGAAAAAGGACGAGAAATAAAAGTCGGCAAGCTCAAAAGTGCCACAAGCAAGAGAGATGTTCCGCTGAACGATGCTGCAATAGAAATGATACTCGACTTGAGAAAAGAATTCTACTTCGGAGAAGACTCACCGCTGATACCCGATGAAAACGGCAATTTCACCAGACCTGTAAATTTCAGAAAACGCTATTACAGAATCCTCAAAGCCGCAGGTATAGAAACCAAAGGTTTGCACTCGCTCCGCCACACCTTCGCCACCAACCTTGTAAACGGAATAAAGCAACCTGTCGGCTCAATCAAATCCTTAACTCCAAGACAGGTTGCAGACTTACTCGGCCATACAACTTCGGAAATAACCGAACTGTATTATGTAAAAAGAGATTTGACGAAATTTAATGGGATAACGGATGGGTTTGAATTGTAAGGCGAAAAAACATCGGACTTGAACTTCACTTCAAATCCGATGTTAGTTTTTGTTTTACCTATAAAAACCGGAAATACTAACTACATACATTATCAATATGCTTATTTAAGAGATAAGCTTTATAATCATAGCTATCAAAAATCTTATGCGATCTAAAATTTCCATATCTTTCTACAAGCTCTGCAATAGTAATTTCTCGCGCAATATTAAGCGCAGGGATATTTTCGGTTAAAATATTTTTGACCATCTCATCAGGGTTGTTTAATTTCAGATTGCCGATTTTCCAATTATCAAGCATATGAGTGAAATTAAAATAAACATCAAACTCATTTGAAATATTCAGAACAATATCATTATCATTGTGATATACAAAATGGGAGTAGTCATTCTTTAGCATATTGCATAGTTCTGACTCTGCATACATATTTTTTAAATCGGGATAATATGTAATTAACTCTTTCGGGATATCTTCTTTGTTAATTCTTATATCATACAGCTTACGGTTTTCACCGTCACAAGAGCCTGAATGCACAAAGAAGATGAAATCTCGGTTAAACGCCCTGCATCTTTCACGCAAGTTAAGCGTTTCACTTAATTTCAAAATCCCGACTATTTCTTGAGCGTTTTCTTGATTAATAAATGCCTGCCAACGGGGTGCGATTTTGTTGTTAATCAGAATTTCAGTTGCTTGTAGCAGTTCCTCAAAAGCTCCGTTTCTTCCGACATATTTGTCAGTTAGCTTCTTAAGTCCAAAGAATGTGAGCTGAACAGAATTGACATTAAGCGATTTTAAAAAACGAACATATTTTTTGTCACGGACTAATCGAAAAAAGCTCGCCAATTCAAAACGCTGAGGCTTTGAATTTATTGAAATTTGATTATCTCGTTTCCAACGATTAATGTAATCATCCGTAAAGTCGGGTTCTCTTAACCAGCTGTAATATGTTATTGAATTAAAATATGGCTTGAAAAAGTTGACAATAAATCCATCGTCGCTTTCTTTCATATTCTTGTTATTCATATGTCCAAGCCAACAGTGCTTGCATCTGTTTGGGCAACCATACATATCAACTGCTAAAATTAACTTTTTATTTATCTTTTCCAATTTGCGTCCTCCTAATTATTATCTAAATTAAAAGGACGCAAAAACACGCTTGACGCTCATAATACCCTCCTGTTACAAATAGTATGATTGTTATTTTGATTATAGCATAGTTAAAATTTTTGTAAATAATATTGCTTATAAATTGATGCTATTTTGATGATGCAGCTGACGGAAAGGTTGGAATTATTAGCGCCGGATAACGATTTTTAGCAAAAAATCAGCTGAAAATATCGGTCTGACAAACCACATTCCGCACATATTTATATTCCAAAAAACGGCTTAAACGCAGTGTTTAAGCCGTTTTTACTTGGCAGGGGCAGAAGGACTTGAACCCTCGGCACGCGGTTTTGGAGACCGCTGCTCTACCAACTGAGCTATACCCCTATATTAATTTTAACCGATGAAATTATGAAAGTCGGTTTTGCAAACTTACTCATAAATTTCAACGCAAGATAGATTATATCACCGTTCAGTCGATTTGTCAACACATTTTTGTGAAATTTGACATTTTGAGCCGAGCGGTGATTTATTCTGCAAAATATTCTGTTTGACTATTCGCCGAAATTTTTCCCTGTAATAAGGTAGTCAATTGAAACATTGAAATAATCGGACAGTTTTACGAGCATTTCGAGGTTTGGGCAACGCAGACCGTTTTCGTAATAAGAGATAGCCTCACGGCTTATGCTCAAATCCATAGCGACTTTAAGCTGGCTGTATCCCTTTTTCTTTCTTATGGCATGAAGTCCGACCATTTTCATCAAAATATCAATCCCTGTTTGCATTTGGTTATTGACACTATTGTAACAATCTGTTACAATATTTATGTAACAGATTGTTACATAATTTCAATGGTAAGGAGAGATTTTTTATGTATTGTGAAAAATGCGGTAAGTTAAACAACGATTCTGCGCAGTATTGTGTTTCGTGCGGAAATCCTTTAAATTTTGGTGAATCAACTCAACCAAACGGAGTAAATAATGCCGAACCTGTAAGCAACGGCGGAAATGTATATCAATTTAATCAGAATGCAAATACTACAAGCAACGCTCCGAATATTAAGATGTCTTTTGATAAGAAAAAAGTTATCGGAATTGTGACTGTTGTGCTTGCGTGTCTGTGTCTTATACTTCCGTTTTGCACTTGGGCAGATGTACCGTTGACAGACAATTTGTATTCGTATTTCGGTGGAAGCGGAAGTATTTCAAGTTATTCCCTGTTTTCATATGTATTTACAAGCGTAGGAGGCACAGGCGATGGCTTTTCAATATTCTTGTTAATTACTTTGATTTTGGTAATTGCGGGAATGGCATTGAATCTCGCATACATTATTAAGTTTTTAACCAAAAAGAAGGGTGAGGGATTTTATCTTGCAGGTGCAATTATGCTGTTGGTAGGAACACTCATTTTTGCACTTTTTATCGGTCTTACTTCGGCTGTTTCTTTCGGCACAATCCATATGACGGCTATAGGTTGGTTTATGGTCATTGTTTCGATTGCAAACATAGTTCTCAGCGTTGTAAGAAAGAAAATTTAGTTTGTGAGAGGGGCGGTTAATATGAGGAGTAAAAAACAGATTATAAAAATTATGATAAGCACCTTACTGCTTTTAAGCTGTATAATTTTATTTGTCGGTTGTGGTAACAGCAAACCGCAGTCGGCGGCGAACAATTCAACAGATACACCACAGAATGATAATGCCGACAGTAATGCGAATGGCAGTGACAACGAGCCGGCTCAGAATACATCAAAATTCACACTTAAACAGGTTGAATTTAATGCGTCAGGTGGTTTTAGATTTACGGTCGATTCTGATTACGGCTTGTTTAGTTATGATAATAAATGTGGTATAATTGATATTGACGGAAATATTGTTATAGAACCGATTTATGAAGATATGTCATACCCATCCGAAAATCTGGTTGTTGCCGAAAAATCTGACGGAAATTTTGTAATTCTCGATATAACATCGGGTAAAGAAGTCGGAAGTATTGATGGTAGCGAAGACATTCCTGCTAATGAAGTTTTTGAAATAAGCAATCCCTCGGTATTCTTTGGTGATGACGCAGATAAATACATTGGCTTTTCTGAGGGGTGTATTTTTATGAATATTACCTCATATGCGAAAGATCTGTATGAAGAAAATTATGATACTGAATACAATTCCGTGTGTATAGATAAAACAGGAAAAGAAAGGTTTGCCACAAAATATAAGGAAATGAGCAATTACAATAACGGTGTTGCGATTGGCAATTATTCCGATTATTATGGTGCTCCCATGACCTTGGCAGGTCTCGATAAAGACGGAAAAGAACTTTGGACGGTTGAAAATGTAAAGGAATACGAAAGTCAAAGTGACGGTGTAATAATCTATCAGGACAGGGATTCTTCGTTATACGGTGCAATTGACATCAAAGGCAACAAAGTGTTAGAATGTGAATATGAAAAATTGACCCGTGCAGGTAACGGGTTGATTGGTTTTAGAAAATATGGGTTGTGGGGATATTTTGATTACAAAGGTAATGAAGTAATAAAACCGCAATTTAACAGTGCAGAAATGTTCAAGGGCGGAGTTGCGCTTGTTAAAAAGGAAGGCGAACAGTATTTTATAAATACAAAGGGCGAAACCGTGATTGACAATGTAGGAGTTGGAGCAAGCTACTACTCCAACGGATTGATAATTCTCGACTATGTATCCGTATATGATTTTGAAGGCAATCCTGTTTCATTAAATAATCAATCGGTTGACTCAAATGACAGAGTAAGTAACGCACTCAATTATAATGGTGGTAAAATAATTAAAGAGGGTGCAACCGGCAGTCAGAAATTTTATCAGGTTATCAAATCTGAATAAACGAAAGGTTTTGAAAATGAAATGAGAATTAAACTAATGTCTGCTTTGGCGATTATTGTCTGTGTTTTGATGATTGCAACGGCTTTTTACGGTTGCGGTGATAAAGATACGGCGACAGCAGATACAGCTTCAAAAATTTCAACTCCTGACACTCCCGATACTGTGCAGACAACGGCGGCTGTTACAACAGTTGAATCAACAACAAAATCTCATGATGAATACGGAATTGATTATCCTGAATATGCTGTGAATCTGGCAAAAATGAGTTTGCCGGAAGTAATAGAGTTGATGGGCGGAGATTTTGAGGTTAAATTTGCAAGTCCTGAGGATAACATTATCTATGCTCCAAATTGCAGGGTGTATATTTGCAACGAAGCTAATATCCCCGGCGAATGGTTTTTCTTTGAAGAAGCATCGGATAAACTTATCGGCGGAGAATACGGAAGCAATCGAGATGAAGCATTGCTGAAAATCAAGAATGATATTCTTGACGGAGTTTATACCGACTTTGATTACATAAATGTTCGTGAATTTGGTTCTGTTGACAGAAGCGTTTATGCAGGAATGAAGTATAACGATTTTATGAAGTTTGCCAAAAATCCAAACCCTGTAACTGTAGGCGGTGTTGGCGGAATCGGTCAATATGTGTATGACTATACGGATGGTATTGATTTTGTGTTGGCTTTTTATGACGGCTACGGAATTGAGCCTGACAGTGACGGCACAGTTTCTGCTTCTGTTATGGAATCAGAAAATCCGCCTGTTACGCAATTTATAGTTAAAGCAAAAAAGTAAAATCAAAAACAAAAGCGAAAGTCGAATACACGGCTTTCGCTTTTTTGTGATGCTTATTTAATTGAATTACATTAAAATCAGGCGAATCAAGCTAACCAAATCACTCAGTTTCTCTGATTTCCTGCGGATTTTCGGGGAAGCCTTCAATTTGGAAACGGAGTCCGCAGGTGGGGCATTCAAGGTACGGCTTGCCGTTGTTGAGGTTGTCCTGAATAATCATCATTTCGCTTTCGCAGAATGGGCAGAGTTTATTATTTTCGCTGTTCATATTTTTACCTCCGAGTGGATTGTTTTCGATATAACTTAATTATACCTTTAAGCGGTAAAATGTCAACCGAGATATTAAAAATGTATGGGCAAGAGGGTTGGATTTTAACGGCTTTTGTGCAAATTCCGCTTTACAAATTGACGAAAAAAGACTAAACTATATCTATACTTCTGCGTTGCAGAATATACAATCTCATTCAAGGTGATTATTATGAAAAAAGAAAATATGGCTATGCTGTGTGACTTCTACGAATTTACAATGTCAAACGGCTATTTTAAAAACGGTTTTTATAAAAAGAATGTCTATTTTGATGTGTTCTTCCGCAAGGTTCCCGACAACGGCGGTTTTGCGATTATGGCAGGTCTTGAACAGGCTGTTGAGTACATCAAGGGACTTCATTTTGAAGACGAGGATATCGAGTATCTCAAGAGCAAGGGCATTTTTGACGAGCGGTTTCTTGAGTATTTGAGAAACTTCAAATTCAGCGGTGATGTTTATGCAATCCCCGAGGGAACTCCGATTTTCCCGAACGAGCCTGTTATGACAATCAAAGCGCCTGCAATTGAGGCTCAGCTTGTTGAAACATTCCTTCTCCTCACAATCAATCATCAGACTCTCATTGCGACAAAGGCTAATAGAATTGTCCGTGCCGCTCAGGGCAGAGCCGTGCTTGAATTCGGTTCACGCCGTGCTCAGGGTGCAAATGCCGCAGTTGACGGCGCAAGAGCCGCATATATCGGCGGCTGCAAGGGTACAGCCTGCACACTTACAGACGAGCTTTACGGTGTTCCCGCCGGCGGTACAATGGCGCATTCATGGGTTCAGATGTTCAACAGCGAGTATGACGCTTTTAAAACCTACTGCGAGATGTATCCCGATAATCCTACTCTCCTTGTTGATACATACAACACATTAAAGAGCGGTGTCCCGAATGCCATTAAGGTGTTTAAGGAGGTTCTTCTTCCGCAGGGAAAGACCAAGTGTGCAATCCGCCTTGATTCGGGTGATATTTCCTATCTTTCAAAGAAAGCAAGAAAAATGCTTGATGACGCAGGTCTTACAGAATGTACAATTACTGCGTCAAACGCTCTTGACGAGTACCTTATTCGTGACCTTATGATGCAGGGCGCTCAGGTTGACACCTTCGGTGTCGGCGAAAGACTCATCACCTCATCAAGTTCGCCTGTATTCGGCGGTGTTTATAAGCTTGTTGCCGTTGAAAATGACGGCGGTGAAATTGTGCCGAAAATCAAGGTCAGCGAAAATACAACCAAGATTACAAATCCGCACTTCAAAAAGGTTTACCGCTATTTTGACAAGGACAGCGGCAAGGCTATTGCCGATGAGCTTTGCATTTATGATGAGGTTGTTGACGATTCAAAGCCGAGAACAATTTTCGATCCGAATGCAGTTTGGAAAACAAAAATGCTTGATAACTATACCGCAAAGGAACTTCTTGTGCCAATCTTCAAGAACGGCAAGTGCGTGTATGAGTCACCGTCAATTGAGGAAATCGCAACCTATTGCCGTGAGCAGATTGACCTTCTCTGGGACGAGGTTAAGCGTTTTGAAAATCCGCATAACTATTATGTTGACCTCTCAAAGAAACTCTATGACATCAAGGCTCTTTTGCTCAATATCTATGAAAAGTGATTTTTAATTAAAAATCTGAAAATTGAAAAATAAAATTTACGGTCGGGTAGTTCGTCTATCCGACCGTTTTTGGTCATGGCTAAATTAAATAATCATAACAAATAGTTTTGTAAATGAAAGGGTGGATAATGGTACAGTGCTTTTTGATATAATTAGTGTAAAGAAAAAATCCCGACAGGTTTTGCACTGTCGGGATTTTTGCTTGTTTTTACCATTGAAAAGACTGAATAATAATGTTATAATAAATCCGAATGTAGAAAATTGTGAATAACTTTATCGAAAATGGGAGATGAAAACTAAAAATGGCAATAAAGGTAACGCTCCTTACACACACACCTAACCCTGAACAGACGGTTGCAATGGCGGCAAAGCTTTGCTATTCACCGTCAGGGATTGAAGATATAAGAGAAGGTCTTGACGAGGAAAAAACTTCCTCATTTATTGATATGCTTGCAAGCCTCGGTCATGCAAGTCCGACCGAACACGCATATTTCACATTCGGAATTGAGGGCATTTCAAGAGCCTGCTCACACCAGCTTGTCCGCCACAGAATTGCATCCTACAGTCAGCAGTCACAGCGATATGTTGACGGCACAAGGTTTGACTTTGTAACTCCGCCCGAGATTGCAAAGAACGAAAAGGCTCTTGCCGCCTATGAAAAGGCTCTCAAGGTTGAGGCTGACGCTTACAAGGAAATCAGAGATGCACTTGCTGTCGGTTACATCAACGAGAAATGTCCAGATAAATACAGCGGAACGGATGAAGAAATTATCAATGCCTACAAGGCTGATGATAAAAAATCCTGCAATGCTTTCATCAAGAAAGCCAATGAGGACGCAAGATTTATTCTTCCGAATGCATCGACAACAAAAATTGTCTGCACTTTCAATGCAAGAAGCTTGCAGAACTTTTTTGCACACCGTTGCTGCAACAGAGCACAGTGGGAAATTCGTGAAGTTGCCGAACAGATGCTTTTGCAATGTCTTGAGGTTGCTCCGCATCTTTTCAAAAACTGCGGCCCGTCATGCCTGTTCGGACCATGCCCCGAGGGCAATATGTGTTGCGGAAAGCAAAAGGAAATGCGTCAGAAATACGGCAGAGAAAAGTAAGGTATATATATGAAAAGCAAAATTATTGTTATTGAGGGACTTGACGGCAGCGGAAAAGCTACGCAGACAAAGATTTTGTACGAAAAATTTTCCGCTCTCGGCAAAAAGGTCACAAAGCTTGAATTTCCGAATTATGAAAGCCCTGCCGCCGCTCCCGTGAAGATGTATCTTGACGGCAAATTCGGCGACAAGCCCGATGATGTCAATGCCTATGCGGCGAGTGCATTTTATGCGGTTGACCGTGTTGCAAGCTATCTTCAGTTTTGGAAAAAGGAATGTGACAACGGCGGTGTGATTTTAAGCGACCGCTATGTGACTTCAAATATAATTTATCAGATGTCCAAACTCCCGAAAGAGGAGTGGAACAGCTTTATTGATTGGCTGAACGATTTTGAATACGAAAAACTCGGGATTCCGAAACCCGATCTTGTAATCTACCTTGATGTTGAACCCGAGGTTTCTCAGAAGCTTATGGAAAAACGCTACGGCGGTGACAACAGCAAGAAAGATTTGCATGAAAAAAACCTCCGTTTCCTTCTTGACTGTCGAAAAAGTGCAGTTTATGCCGCTAAAAAATGCGGCTGGAAGGTTATTAATTGCTGTGAAAACGGAGAGATTAAGAGTATAGAAAAAATATCGGAAGAGATAGAGAGGGCAGCGGCTGAAATTTATGCTGAGCTTTAAAAAAATTGAGCAAAGTGACATAAACGAACTTAAAAAATACTACGATTATGATGAGTGCATGGGTTGCGATACCAACCTTTTGAACGCTTATCTTTGGCGAAACGAATACAATATTAAATTTGCTTTTTATGATGATACAATTGTCAAGGTGTATTGTAATCCCGACGAGTCCGTCTGGGGTTACTGTATGCCTACAGGCAAAAATATAAAGGGTGCGCTTGAAGAGGTTTTCAAAGATGCAGAGGAGAGAAACGGCAATTTGCGAATTGTTATGCTGACAAACGGCAATCGTGCAATGCTTGAAACAATGTTTCCCGACAAATTTGATTATGTCCGTTCACCCGAAAATCAGGATTACATCTACACTTCCCGTGACCTTGCAACCCTTGCGGGCAAAAGGTTTCACGCAAAGCGTAACCACATTTCAAAATTTTACAGGACCTACACCGATACCCGTTTTGAAACTCTGTCGGATTCAAACATTCCCGATGCATTAACGGTTGCAAAACTGTGGTGTGCGGAAAATGACACCAATCCCGAAGTTTCAAGCGAAATTATGGCAATCAGGGAAATGTGCGACCTCAAAGACGAATACAATGTCAAGGGCGCTGTACTGTATGTTGACTCAAAGCCTGTTGCCATGACACTCGGAAGTGAAATTTCACCCAAGGTGTATGACATCAACTTTGAAAAGGCACTTCGTGAATATGACGGTGTTTATGCCGTAATCAACAACGAATTTGCCAAAACTCTTACGCAGTACGAGTACATCAACCGTGAGGAAGATATGGGACTTGAGGGACTAAAAAAGTCTAAACTTTCATACAATCCCGTTATTATCCTTGACCGCTGGAATGCAATACCGAAAAAACGATGAAAACGATATTTCGCAAAACCGAAAAATCCGATACCGAAAGCCTTAAAAAGCTGTGGCTCTCGTGTTTTGACGAGGATGTAACTGCCGTCAATCTGATTTTTGACAGCGACCTTTTTGACGGTTGCTGTGCCGTTGTTGACGATAGAATCGTTTCGGCTCTTTACCTTGTAAAAGGTACGCTCAACGGCGAAAAATCACATTATCTTTGCGGTGCGTCAACCGATGAATCTTTCCGTGGCAAAGGGATAATGTCAAGGCTGATTGATTTTGCACTTGATGACGCAAAGAATAACGGTGATGTCTATTCTCTGCTTTTTCCTGCAAATGACGGCTTGTATGGCTTTTACGCAAAACTCGGATATGCTCCGAGCTGCACCGTAAAAAGCCGTGAAATTTCAAGGCAAACGCTTGAAAATTTTGCAGAGAAGGGCTTGAATATCGGCTGTTCAAAAGAAAATTCTTTCATATACGGTGAGAATTTTTTTGAATTTGCAAAGTCCTATTATGAGATTTACGGCTCAAAGGTGATCAATAAGAATGACTGCTTTGCCATATTTGATGAAAACGAAAATATTGCCGATGTTTTTTACTCGGCTTATAAAAATATAAACGAACTTTCCGCACTTTTGCTTGAAAATACAAAATCAGAAAGGTTTGTGTTTACGGGCAAATCCGATAACGCTCTTTTTGAAAACTGTAGGTTACAAAAATGCGGAATGATTAAATCACTCGACAAAAACCATAAAATTCCCGACGATGTCTATATCGGGATTACTCTTTCCTGAAAGGAAGTTTACTATGTTCTATGTATTTCTTGCAGAAGGCTTTGAAGAAACAGAGGCGCTTGCCCCCGTTGATGTAATGCGCAGGGCAAAGCTTGATGTTAAAACAGTCGGTGTAACAGGCGAATGTGTTACAAGCTCACACGGTGTGCCTGTCAAAGCCGATATCACAATTGACAATATCGACCTTGACGATGTTCAGGGTGTTGTACTCCCCGGCGGTATGCCCGGAACTCTCAATCTTGAGACAAACGAAAAGGTTATTGAGGCTGTTAAGTATAGCTGTGAAAACGGCAAAATCGTTGCCGCAATCTGTGCCGCTCCGTCAATTCTCGGTCATCTCGGAATTCTTGACGGCAAAAAGGCAACCTGTTTTCCGGGTTTTGAAAAGGAACTCAAGGGTGCAGACTATACAGGCACTCACACCGTAACGGACGGCAATATTATTACCGCAAAGGGTGCAGGCTGTGCAATTGAATTCGGTCACGCAATTGTTTCTCTCGCCGTATCAAAGGATGCCGCTGACAAGGTTATCGGTGATATGCAATGCCTGTGAAAAATGTTCGTGAGCTGAAAAGTCAGCTCCGTGCAAAATATAAAAAAATCCGAAAAATCTGTCCTCCCGAAAAAAAGCAACAGCTTGACCTCGCCTTGCAGAACGCTTTTCTGGCAAGTGAGGAATACAAAAACTGTGATGTGCTTTTTGCCTTTGTTTCATCACCGATTGAGGTTGACACCTCGCTTATTCTTGAAACAACGCTGAAAGACGGCAAAAGACTTGCTTTGCCAAAGTGTAAAAATAATTTCGGCGAAATGGATTTTTACCTTGTAAATTCACTTTCTCAGCTTGAAAAGGGTGCGTTTTCAATCATGGAACCAAACCCTGAGGTTTGCGAAAAGTACGAGGATTTCTCACACGGACTCTGCCTTGTTCCGGGACTTTGCTTTGATATGCAGGGATTCCGCCTTGGATTCGGCAAGGGTTACTACGACAGATTTTTACAGAATTTTTCGGGAACAAGCGTTGGGCTTTGCTACTCCAAATGTATAGAGCATACTCTGCCCTCGGGAGTGTTCGACCGCCCCGTTGACGCCGTGATTACCGAAAAATATACCAACCGAACAAATAACGAGTTTGTAAAGGAATGATACATTATGAACCCTGATAATTTTAATATGAGCGAACAGGAGCTTAACGCTCAGCGTCGCAGAAGAGCCGAAAACTTTAAACTTAATATTGATGAAAGCGAGTATGAGGACGATAATTTCGTCAAGTCTGAGGATGAACCGTCAAACCTTAATTCATACAGCGGTCAGGATGTCAAAAAGCAAATGGCCCGTGAATCAAAGCAGGTTTTAAAGCAGAAGAAAAAGGAAGAAAAAAAGGCTCTTAAAGCAAAGAACAAGTATAATCGCAGAACCTTCCGCTTTATCTGGATTATCTCGGTTTTAATTGTCGGAGCAATGGCGGCTGTATATATAATAACAGGCATGAACGATTTGCTTGCCGTGAACAGAACCGACTCCTCAACCGTGAAAATTGAAATTCCCGAAAATCCGACTGTTGACGATGTTACAAAGGTACTTGTTGACAATAAAGTAATCGGTGAGCCGTCATATTTCAAGCTTTTTGTCAATGTCACAAAGTCTGCCGATGATTTTACTCAGGGTACATATGAAATTCGCAGAAATATGGACTACGAGGCAATCATCAACTTCCTTTCGAGTAACAACAACAGAACCGACACGGTTTCCGTTACAATTACCGAGGGCGAAAGCGTTCTTGAAATTGCCGACACTCTCAAAAAGAACGGTGCCTTGGGCGACAGGGACGAGTTTCTTTCACTTTGCAATTCCGAAAAGTTTGACAGCGACTTTGATTTTATCAAGGCTGAAACAAATGCGGACAAGCGTTACTACAAGCTTGAGGGCTATCTCTATCCCGATACCTACGAATTCTACAGAAATGAAAATGCAGAATCCGTAATCTACAAATTTCTCAACAACTACGAAACAAAGATTAACGAAAAGCAGACTGTTGACGGATATTCAAAGAAAACAACAGTTTTGAAAATGGTTGAAGAGAGCAACACAAAGTATTCGCTTGATCAGGTTATGACAATCGCATCTATCATTCAGGCAGAGGCGGCTGACAAAGAGGATATGTACTACATTTCTTCAATTCTACACAACCGTCTTACAGCCGACAGCAGTCTCGGCGTGTCAAGCCTCGGTCTTGATTCAACAAAGTTCTATCCGTACAGAAGCCTTGAGGATGTTCCCGAAAATGACAGAAGCACCTACAAGAGCAGATATGATACATATGACAGGAAGGGACTTCCTTACGGTCCTATCTGCAATCCCGGTATGGATGCGATAATTGCCGCACTCAATCCGAACAGCTCTGATTATTACTTCTTCTGTCATGACAGCAAGGGACAGGCTTATTACGCATCAACACTTGAACAGCAAAACGCAAATCTGGAGTATATTGAAAGCTATGATAACTAATTTTGAAAAACCCGAAATTTTGTCACCGGCAGGTGATATGGATTGCCTTAAATCCGCTTTAAACTTTGGCGCAGATGCAGTTTTTCTTGCAGGGAAAATGTTCGGAATGCGTTCCGCACCGCAGAATTTTGATAACGATCAGCTCAAAAAAGCTTGTGACCTTGCCCACGCAAAGGGTGCAAGAATCCATGTGACCTGCAACACACTTCCACGCAATAATGAAATTCCTCATCTTCAGGAATTTATGGAGAATGCTCAGGCTTGCGGAGTTGATGCGTTCATAATTGCCGACCTCGGTGTTTTTGAGGCGGCTAAAAAGTATGCGCCAAAGGTTCAGCGTCACATTTCGACTCAGGCGGGAGTAACAAACTATGCGGCGGCAAATGTGCTTTACAATATGGGTGCGTCAAGGGTTGTGCTTGCAAGAGAAATTCCGCTTGATGAAATTGCCGAAATGCGTGCAAAAGTTCCGAAAGAGCTTGAAATCGAATGCTTTGTACACGGTGCAATGTGCGTTTCATTTTCAGGCAGATGCCTTATTTCAAGCTATATGACAGGCAGAGATGCGAACCACGGCGATTGTGCTCAGCCGTGTCGCTGGAAGTATCATCTTTACGAAGAAAACCGTCAGGGACAGTATTTTCCTGTTGAAGAAACAGGTGACGGCACATATCTCTACAATTCAAGAGATCTCTGTATGATTGAGCATATCCCCGAGCTTGTAAAGGCAGGTATTTCAAGCTTTAAGATTGAGGGCAGAGCAAAGTCGGCTTACTATGTCGCTGTTACAACAAACGCTTACCGTCACGCTGTTGACGATTATTTTGCAGAGGGTGACGATTATGTTCTCAAACCGTGGATAAGGGAAGAACTTGAAAAAATCAGCCACCGTGAGTACAACACAGGCTTCTATTTTGGCAGAGAACCCGGTCAGGTTACGGGCAACGGAGGATATATCCGTCATTATGACAATGTTGCATTGTGTGAAGAGCTTGTTGACGACACAACCGCAGTAATCACTCAGCGCAACAAATTCTATGTGGGCGACACACTTGATGTACTTCCGCCAAGCGGAGTGCCGTTTGAAATCAAGTGTGAGTCACTTACAACCGACGAGGGCATGCCCGTTGATAGTGCGCCGCACCCGATGCAAAGACTTACAATGAAATGCAACGCCTCCGTTCCGTCAGGCTCGGTTATCAGAAAAAAGCGTGATTAATCCCGAATTTTGCTATTGACAACACAAAGAAACAGTTCTATAATCTAAGTACTGATGTTCCCCGCCTTAAAAACGGTGGGGAACAATTCAGCCTTTCAGCGTGAGCAAATCTCTCGCTGAAATACTGAGGAGCTGACGCTCCTATGCACTTGATTGCAATCTGTCGCAAACTCTGCTCCTTGCAAGCAAAGCAGAGTGTTGCTCCGATTTAAATTATTTGCTACAATTGAATTACAATATTCGGCTGTGACGGGATTAACCGAGATGTCAGCATTTCAGAGAGAAAGCCGTTTTGGTGCAAGGCTTTTATGTGAAGTTTCGGTGCGCTGCCCCTGAGCTCTGTGTGATTAAGCACAGCGTATTTCTGCGTTAAGGAAATGTAATCTATATGACGATTACTCAAAGCGGACGCTTGGCGTCAATTTGGGTGGTACCGCAGGATATTCCTGTCCCATTGTATTTTTATACAATGGGATTTTTTATTTTGCTTGGTTGCATACTTTAAACAAATTTGAACGAATATTGTATTCCCCTGTGAATTTGTATAAGGAGAGATTTTTTATGAAGTGGACAGGACTTAACGAATTAAGAGAAAAGTTCCTTGAATTCTTTGAATCAAAGGGTTGTTTAAGACTTCCCAGCTTTTCACTTGTTCCAAAGGACGACAACAGCCTTCTGCTTATAAACAGCGGTATGGCTCCTATGAAAAAATATTTTACAGGTGAGGTAACACCTCCTCGCAAGCGTGTTACAACCTGTCAGAAATGTATCCGTACTCCCGACATTGAGCGTGTCGGTATCACAGCCCGTCACGGTACATTCTTTGAAATGCTCGGTAACTTCTCATTCGGCGACTATTTTAAGCACGAGGCAACAGCATGGGCATGGGAATTCTTTACAAAGGTTCTTGAAATGCCTCCCGAAAAGCTCTATGTTTCAATTTATGAGGACGATGACGAGGCTTTTGACATTTGGACAAAAGAAGTCGGCGTTGATCCGTCACATATGGTAAGACTCGGCAAGGAAGATAACTTCTGGGAACACGGTTCAGGTCCATGCGGTCCTTGTTCGGAAATTTACTTTGACCGTGGTGACGAAAAGGGCTGCGGCAGACCAGACTGTCATGTGGGCTGTGAATGTGACCGTTTTGTTGAGGTTTGGAACCTTGTATTTACTCAGTTTGAGAATGACGGCAAGGGTAACTACACTCCTCTTGAACATCCGAACATTGATACAGGTATGGGACTTGAAAGACTTGCCTGTGTTATGCAGGGTGTTGACAACCTTTTCCTCGTTGACACAATTCAGAACATTATGAAACACATCTCACAGATTACAGGTGTTGAGTACGGCAAAAATGAAAAGAGCGATGTTTCGCTCCGTGTTATCACAGACCATATCCGCAGTACAACATTTATGATCGGTGACGGTGTTCTCCCATCAAATGAGGGCAAGGGCTATGTGCTCCGCCGTTTGCTCAGAAGGGCGGCTCGTCACGGCAGACTTCTCGGTTACAACGAGCCTTTCCTCTATAAGGTTTGCGATACGGTTATCAAAGAAAATCTCACAGCTTATCCCGAACTCAAGGAAAAGCAGGAGTTCATTACAAAGGTTATCAAGGTTGAGGAAGAAAGCTTTGCCAAGACAATTGATCAGGGCTTTAAGATGCTCAACGGCATTATGGACAGCGAAGATGTTAAGGTTCTCAGCGGTGAGGACGCATTTAAACTTAACGATACCTACGGCTTCCCGATTGACCTTACAAAAGAAATTCTTTCGGAAAAAGGCATCAAGGTTGATGTTGATCGTTTCCGTGAGCTCATGAAAGAGCAGAAAAAGCGTTCCCGTGATGCAAGAAAGAACGCCGGTGCAGACGCTTGGATTTCTGACACAACAGACCTTTCGGATGTTGCAAATACAGAATTCGTAGGTTACACAGACCTCAAGTCAACTTCAAAGGTTCTTGCAATCGTTAAGGACGGTGTGAGAGTTGACAGTATCGGTGAGGGCGAAAATGCTATCATTGTTCTCGACAAAACTCCGTTCTACGGAGAAGGCGGCGGTCAGGTTGGCGACACAGGTGTTATGGAGTCTGGCAGTTTTTCAGCTGATGTTGACAACACAACAAAGAATCCGTCAGGCACAATTTACCTTCATGCTTGTACAGTAAAGAGCGGCAGCATCAATGTAGGTGCAGAGGTTTCAACTGCTGTTGATGAAGAGCGCCGTGCGGATATTACAAGAAACCACACAGCGGCTCACCTTCTTCAGTCGGCTCTCCGTGAGATTCTCGGCAACCATGTTCAGCAGGCAGGTCAGCTTGTTTCAGACGATTACTTCCGTTTTGACTTTACTCACTTTGAGGCTCTCACGGCAAAGGAACTCATTGAGGTTCAGAATCTTGTAAATAAAAAGATTCTCGAGGCAATCCCAGTTACGACACGGGAAATGCCTATTGAAGAGGCTAAAAAGCTCGGCGCAATGGCACTCTTCGGTGAAAAGTACGGCGATGTTGTCCGTGTTGTAAGCGCAGGCGACTTCTCTGTTGAATTCTGCGGCGGTACACATGTAAAGAATACCGCAAACCTCGGTCTTTTCAGAATCAGACAGGAGGGTTCGGTTGCTGCAGGTGTAAGAAGAATTGAGGCTCTCACAGGTATGGGCGTTCTCAAGTACATCAACGGTATGAGCGCTGTTATTATGGATGTTTGCTCATTACTCAAAATTGCAAATCCAAAGGCAGTTGTTGAGGGTGTTCAGAAGGCTGAACAGCTTATTAAGGAACAGCAGAGAGAAATCAACGAGCTTAATTCAAAGCTTGCCGTTGCTCAGATCGGTCAGCTTTTTGCAGGCACAACGGAGGAAAACGGTGTAAGAGTGGTAACAGGCAGAATTGACAAGGCTAATGCCGACATTCTTCGCACAATGTGCGAAAAGGCAAGAGATTTTGCCCCGAAGTGCGTATGTGTTCTTGCAACTGAAAATGACGGCAAGGTGACATTTGCCGCAGCCTGCGGTAAAGAGGCTCTTGCTCTCGGTGCAAATGCAGGCAAAATCGTAAAGGCTGTTGCTCAGAAAGCAGGAGGCAACGGAGGCGGAAAGCCCGATATGGCTATGGCAGGTGCTAAACAGCCTGAGAAGATTTCAGAGGCTCTTGACAGCGTAAAAGAAACTGTTTATGCAATGTTAAAATAATCGTTTAATGTGTATTCATGGCTTGTTTGACAGTTAAATTGTGGAAAATAGCCAAACGGTTACATAAAATCTTGTGCAATTAACAAAAACGGTTTTAAACCAAAACTATTGCAGTTTTGTTATTTTTATAGTATAATAAGCAGTACTAAGATATGAAAATCTATCTTGGATATTTATGAACAATTTTAGGAGGAGATTAAAAATGTTCAAGAAAATTGCAGGTCTTTTTCTTGCAGCAGCAGTAATGTGCAGTTCAGCTGCCATCACAGCAAGCGCTGCAGAAGCAGAGGATGACGCTGCTGTTGCTGCAGCAGCAGATCAGTCAGGCGAGGTTTCAGCCGACGGTTCATCAGACGTTTCAGCTGACGCTTCTTCAGAAGTTGAAGCAGGTAATGTTATTAAGTTTGATGTTAAGAAGTCAGGCTGGAATAATGTTAAGGCAGTATTCTGTCACACTTGGAAGGTTGATGGTGAACTTCCTGTATGGCAATCTAAGAGTGAAAAGTGTAATTACGACGCTTCAACAGGTATCGCTACATATGATCTTTCAAAGGCGAACTACCAGATTTCTAAGTCAGACGGTAAGAATTACCTTGTAATCTTCAGTGCTAACACAGGTATGCAGACATATGATACTGTAATGAGCGGTGCTTGCATCGGCGATACTATGTATTGCACAGGCGAGGAGATTGAAAACCCTGTTGACTCAGAAAAGAAAGCTAAAGTAGCTAAGTGGGAAAACCATCCAGACTGCGGTCCTCAGAAAAAGATTACATCAACAGGTAAGATCGTTGGTTCTGCTCTTCCTGAGGGACAGACAGATGCTGTCATGCTTGCACAGTACCTCATTGACTACTATGATGATGAGGCTAAGACAAGTCTTACACAGAACCTTCTTGACACTCTCAAGGTTAGCCCTGTAGATGTTATGGGTGCTGTAACAGATAAGCTCAATGCTACAAACAACGCTGATAAGGATAAGATTGCTCCTGCAGTTGAGAAGATTCTCTCAGGTTGCACAGATCCTACAACAGGTAAGAAGACAGATACAACTAAGCTTGACAACGCTAAGAAGTCAGGTGCTAAGGCAGCAGGCGGCAGCTCAAGCAACGGTTCAAGTTCTTCTTCAAGCAACGGTGGCTCAAGCTCATCAGGTTCAGGTTCTTCAAGCACAGGTGCAGTTAAGTCAGGTGTTGAAACAACTATCGTTTTCGTAATGGCAGGTCTTATGGTTTCAGCAGCAGGCGTTATGTTCCTTGCAAGAAAGAAGAAAGAAGACTGATTTTAACGAATTAATCTTTGATTAAGCATTTTTCGGACACTGTCAATCGGCAGTGTCCGTTTTGCTTTTTTAATTCAGGGTGCAAAAATATTCAAAAAGTTTTTAAAACATCTTGACAACGCTCGCAGTGTTTGTTAAAATATTAATGTTGCAACGGGATGTAGCGCAGTTTGGTAGCGCACACGTCTGGGGGGCGTGGAGTCGCAAGTTCAAGTCTTGTCATCCCGACCAACTAAAGCCTTTTTGTCTTTTGACAGAAAGGCTTTTTTCTTTACGATAAACCGCTTACTGCAAATAATTAACGCAAAAGGAGAAAATATGCTTAATATCGGCTCTCATCTTTCAATATCAAAAGGTTTTTACGCAATCGGCAGAGATGCACTTTCAATCGGAGCAAACACATTTCAATTTTTTACACGCAACCCTCGTGGCGGATCTGCAAGAAAAATTGATATCGAAGATGTCAATGCACTTATAAAACTTATGACGGAAAATAATTTTGCAAAAATTCTTGCCCATGCACCATACACAATGAACCTCTGTTCGGCAAAACCCGAAACCCGTGAATTTGCTCTGAACACGCTTACGGATGATTTGAAACGAATGGAATATCTCCCGAATAATCTTTACAACTTTCACCCCGGCAGTCACACGGGACAGGGCGTTAAAACTGCGGTTGAGCAAATCGGCACAGCGTTGAATACTGCAATGTTCGATGATATGACAACCACGGTATTGCTTGAAACAATGGCGGGCAAAGGCACGGAGGTCGGCAGAACCTTTGAAGAACTGCGTATGATTATCGACCGTGTGGAGCGAAACGATAAAATCGGCGTCTGCCTTGATACCTGCCATGTTTTTGACGCCGGTTATGACATTGTGAATAATATTGACGGAGTTCTTGAAGAATTTGACCGTGTAATCGGGCTTGAAAGACTCAAGGCGATTCATCTCAATGACAGTATGAATCCTATCGGCAGCCACAAGGACAGACATCAGAAAATAGGCGAGGGCTACATCGGAATTGAGGCGTTCGGGAAAATTATAAATAATGAAAATTTGCGAAATCTTCCGTTTTTCCTTGAAACCCCGAACGAGCTTGACGGTTATGCCAAAGAAATTTCGGTTTTGAGAAATTTGTATTTTGAATGACATTTGTCTTAAAATAAATCAATACAAAAATTGTCAAAAATATTTGTTGCTATTGCAATTTGCAAAATTAAAAAAATTTAAAGTCCTCTCGATTTTTCGAGGGGGCTTTTTTCGCCTTTTTACAATAAAATCGGTTTGCCGTTACACATAATTTGAATGTGCAGACAAAGATATAATAATTACCCTTAATTCGGGAACAATAGTAAAAACGATTTACGGAGTGATATTGTGATTCAAAACATACGGAAAAATGAATTTGAAAGCTTAATAAAATCATCAAAGCCGGTGCTTGCCGATTTTTATGCCGAATGGTGTTCACCGTGCAGAATGCTTTCGCCTGTAATAGAAGAAATCGGTGACAAGTACAAAGCATATTTTGAAACCGTCAAGGTCAATGTTGACGAAAATCCCGAATTGACAGAACGCTACGGTGTATCGGGAATTCCTGCACTTTTGCTCTTTAAAGACGGCAACGAAATTTTGCGTATGTCGGGGGTTCAGACCGAAGAACGGATAATCTCCGCAATCTCCGAAAAAACGGGTGAGAGTTTTGTATGACCTTGTAATTGTCGGCGGAGGTGCGGCAGGACTTACGGCGGCACTCTATGCCTCTCGGAGCGGACTTGACTGCATTGTGCTTGATCCGTCATCCCCCGAAGGCAGTTCAATTGCCCTCACGGATGCGGTTGAAAACTACACGGGCTTCAGCGATATTGCAGGCTTTGACCTCATTCAGCACTTTTATTCACACGCAAAGTCATTCGGTGCAAATTTTGTCAGACAATCCCTTCTCGGCATAAGAAAAAATTATGACGGTTTTATCCTTGAATGTTCCGACAGCGAGGTCAAGACAAAATCTGTTATTCTCTGCATGGGCGCAACCCACAAAAAATTGGGAATTGACGGTGAAAATAAGTTTGAAGGCAGAGGAGTAAGCTATTGTGCCGTGTGTGACGGCTATTTTTTCAAAGACAAAACAGTGGCGGTAATCGGCGGAGGAAACACCGCCGTTACCGAGGCAACCTATCTTTCTCATATATGCAAACGGGTTTTTGTTATTCACAGGGGCGATGCATTAAAAGCCGACAGAGTGCTTGTGCAAAAGCTGGAAAAATCGGGCAATGTCAAAATTCTTTACAACACCAATGTTGTGAGAATTGACGGTGACGAAAAGGTTAAATCGGTTACGCTTGACAATGAGAAAATTCTGAAAACTGACGGAGTTTTTGTTGCGGTAGGTCTTGAACCGAGAACCGAATGTGTCAAAGGCTTTGTGAAAACTGATGACAACGGCTATGTGATTGCCGATGAAACCTGTCAGACATCCGTGTCGGGAATTTTTGTTGCAGGGGATATCCGCACAAAAAATCTGCGACAAATTATAACCGCCTGTTGTGACGGTGCAAATTCTGTTTACGGAATAAACAAATTTTTGAAATTGTAAGGTTTTCTTTTTTTGATTTTTATGGTATACTATACCTGATATTGTTAATTTTTCCGGATGAATAAAATGAAATTGTTACAAAATAAAAAAATAGCATATTTAACAGCAATTTTCTGCACACTTTTGTGGGGAACGGCTTTTCCGTTTATAAAGGTCGGCTACTCTGCTTTTGAGATTGAGGAGTCGGATATCGGCTCAAAGCTGATTTTTGCAGGAATGCGCTTTGTGTTGGCGGGATTTATGGTGTTTCTCTTTTTGTGGATATCAAAAAGAAAACCGCCGACGCTTTCAAAAAAAGATATACTGCCCGTCTGTTCACTCGGAGTGGTGCAGACAGGATTGCAGTATATTTTTACATACATCGGAATCGGTTTTACAAGCGGAACAAATACATCGTTGATAACTGCTTGTGCGTCGTTCTTTACCGTACTTTTTGTGCCGTTGTTTTTCAAAAACGACAGGCTCACGCTGATGAAAATTATCGGTTGTATTCTCGGATTCGGCGGAATTATCGCAATCAATTTCGGAGGTACTGTCAGCACGGACACTTGGTTCGGCGATATGATGATTCTCTTTTCAACAATATCTGCGGCGGCAGGCAACATCGTTGCGAAAAAAGTCACAACAGGACGAGATCCGTTCCCTGTAACCGCTTTTCAGCTTTTAACAGGCGGTTTTATATTGCTTGTGTCGGGCATATGCTGCGGTGGCAGTATTGGTTCGATAAATGTTGAAAGTGTTTCTGTGTTGCTCTGGCTTGCGTTTGTATCAGCGGCGGCATTTTCGCTGTGGACAGCACTTCTCAAGTTTCATGATGCAAGCAGAATTTCCGTTTTCAATCTGCTTGTTCCCGTGTTCGGAACAGTTTTGTCGGGACTTATGCTCGGTGAAAATGTTTTCAGAATCGAAACGCTCATCTCGCTTATTCTGATTTCACTCGGAATTGCGTTTGTAAATATGAATCTAAAAAATCGGGAGGTAAAATATGAATCCTGATATAAAAGGTATTATTTCCGATATGGACGGTGTTATTCTTGACACAGAAAAGCTGTATGTCCGTTTTTGGTGTGAGGCGGCCAATTTTTACGGCTATCCTATGGAAACGCACCACGCACTCAGTATTCGCTCAATGGCTCGCCCTTTTGCAATTGCAAAATTAAAGGGCTTTTTCGGAGAGAATTTTGACTACCGCAAGGTTCACGATAAAAGAATTGAGCTTATGGATAAGTTCATCTCGGAAAACGGCATTGAATCAAAGCCCGGTGCCGCTGAATTTCTCGGCTTTTTAAAGCAGAACGGCTACAGGGTTGCCCTTGCAACC